>ENA-OPDF01000528-OPDF01000528.1-human-gut-metagenome-genome-assembly--contig:-NODE-528-length-27038-cov-3.828855_pt1 | contig 27038 bp, 40 predicted proteins | sample MGYA00241575_ERZ501501 | MGnify/ENA primary metagenome ERZ501501 (study PRJEB25962, sample SAMEA1972229) | human gut metagenome | biome: human gut; feature: human-associated habitat; material: faeces... | reverse complement strand
GGGACAACCGTGCCGGCGGCTAGTTTGGGGATCTGCGGCACGTCGATAGTTTCCAGTCTGTCAAACGGCTGCCAGCCGGCTATTTCCAGATCTTGTACCCACTCTATGGCGTCGTTTATCGCATTGAATGGGGCGGCAATAACGATGTTAATACCGTCTATGAGCGTGTTAACAACATTTGTGAATACGTCGCTTATGCCATCCTTTATCCCGCTAAAGATCCTGCCTCCTGTTGAGAACACATCTTTAACTCCCTGCCAAGCCGTAGTAAAAGTCTTTTTAAACCATGTTGTAACGCTGCTGAACGCCGATTTGATGCCGTCCCAAATGCCTGAAAAGAACGTTTTTACCGATTTAAGACTAAAGACAGACTTGATCTTATCCCACGCGGAGCCGAACTTATCGCCGAACCATGAACCGATATTTTTGAAAATATCCGTTATTGAATTATGCAGATCTGAAAACCAGCCCGGAACGGTTTCCGTAAAAAAGCTCGGTATCGATTCTGTGAAGAAGGCGACTACTGCCTGCCATGCCGCTACCGCTTTATCGTATATTGGAAACAGCACATTTGAGTCAAGTGTATCGAACCAACCGGGAATAGTTTCTGTGAAAAATGCCGGTATGCTCTCTGTCAAAAAGTTTGTCACAGCGCTCCATGCCGCAGTCACCTTATCATAAAATGGGAACATAACGTCTGATTGAAGCGTATCCCACCATTCGGGGATAGTCACTGTAAAGAAATTAACGATGCCGTCAAATATGGGGAACAATGCCTCGTCTATCTTATCACCGCCGATAGCGTCGCGTATAGCAGAACCTATCTCCCAGCCGGCAAAGAAAGCTCCTGCGGCTGCGCAGAACTTGGTCGCGAATGTTGTGCCGCCCGCTTCTGCCGGCGCAGTTACACTTGAGGACATCGTTTTATTTATGCTACTGAATGCATTTTTAACGCTTGTCCCTAGAGTACTCAAACTTGCCGCAAAATTATCCAGCGTTTGCTTAGCTTTTGCCGCAACTACTATCGCCGCGACCGCACCTGCAAGGTCAATAAATACTTCAACGTCCTTTTCCGTCATGTTATCGCACATTTTCTTGAACGAATCGCCCATCGAGCTGAGTGCGCTCACGGCGCTGTCTGCCGCCCATGAAGCTATCGGCTTCAAGAATTTGTCCCAAAGTTTGTCTTTTATTATCGGAGCTGCTTTTTTCCACACTGCTGTCAGACCGCTTATCCCATCTGACAGTGTATCAAGAAATGCAGGTATCGCGTCCTCTATCGTCCAGTCTGCCATCGGCAGCAGTACTTCGTCCCACAACGTTTCCAAACCCTCGCCAACGGTATCGGCAAAAGGTTCAAGCGCCTGCTCAAGCCCATCAAACGCCGTCAACAGCGGCTCAAAGTCGATGTCCTTAGACCATTCGGCTATTTTTTTGCTTATGTTTTCGTTGTGCTCGAGAATGGTGTTGAAAATATCCGCCGCGTGCTGTATCACATCTGTGCCGAGGTTATTTTTGCTCCACGCACGTTTCAGTGCCGCGGACATATTGCCTATCGCTATGTTTATGTTCGTGAAATTGCCAAGGATATGCGAGGTCATTTCCTCGCCTGTGCCGTTTGTCCACACCTCAGCGAACGAACTGCCTATCTCTTTGCATAGCCCGAGTGACTGACTAAAAGAGTATTTAAGCGACTTTAAAACGCCCTCGCCCTGCCTTTTCCAAGCCTTTTTAAGCGGCTGGAATATCTTTGAGAAGTCTTTTTTCACACTCTTGAAAAAGTCTGCAAATTTGCGCTCCATAGCCGATGTATCGGCATCAGCCTTATATGTTATATTTCCGCCGATCGCCGACACGGGCGAGGTATTGCCGGCAGTGCTTGAAGCCGTACTTTCTTCTGCTGTATCGCTGCTGAGCTTGTTGATCTCGTCAAAGCTTGCAAGTGATGTTTTATTGGCTTCTGCGGCTTTCTCTGCGCTGTCCGCCATGTCGGAATAGCTGCTTGCCGCCTGATCGGCGTTTGAGGACAGATCAGCGGTATTGCTGCTGACCTGCGCTGTACCATCGTCAAGCTTAATGCCAAAGACTTTTGACAGTGCGTTTGCCGCAGCAGTTGCGGCAGTGGTCATGCTCTGCAGCCCGACAGTTATGTTCTGCACTATCGGTATGACCGCAGCAAGTACGGGCTGTCCGACTGCCGCCATAAGCTGTTTTACGGCTTCTTTGAGATTGCCTGTGACGTTTTCCCATCCATCGGCTTCACGCGCCGCCTGTCCCATAGCTCCCGAAAGCTCGTTTGCATCTTTGACCATTTGCAGCAGTGTGACCTGCTTCTGTGCTTCCGAAAGCTCTATGTATGACTTGCCGTAAAGCTTGTTAGCAGCGGCATTTCTGGTTGTTTCTGTACACGACAACCCCAGCGCCGCGTCATTTTCAAAATTGCCTTTCAAAAATGACTTTAAGCTCTCTGCTGTGTCTTCCAGTGAGCGGTCGTAGTAAGCGGCACTATCCGCTGTGACCTGCAAAGCGTCGTTCATTAGATCTAACGCGCTCGCAGAGTCCATGCCTGTTGTCTTCGCAAAGGCATATATAGATGTTCCAACGCCTTTAAGACGCGTTTGCAATATGCCGCTTGATTTTGCCACGCCGTTTATTGCCGATTCGGCATAAGAACGGATACTTCCAAACGTCTGCTCGAATTGCGCTTCCGCTGCTTTGACCTCCGCCGCCGACTCTATGACCTGCTTTACACTGAATGCCGCGCCCAAAGCGGCGGCAAGCTTGCCAGCCAGACCGATAAGACCATTCATTTGATCTTTAAGGCTGCCTATGCCGCGACCAAAGCCTTTTGTATCTATTTTTGTGTCAAAATTTAATCTGCCATCGACCGCCACAATTTCGCCTCCTTAATCAAATAAACTGTCAACATAATCGTTCTCCGCCTGTTGCTCTGCCGAGAGCCGCTGTTTTATGTGTATAATGTTGCTGTTCTCGCGGTAAAACTCGCGCTCAGACTTGTCTAACTGCTTGCCCCTACCGCGCTTCCATCGTATGTGCATTATTTCGGCTAACAGCCCCTCGCCTATCTCAGATAGATAGCCTAGGAACGTCCACCAGTGCATATGATCGTCTGTCCTGACCTCGTGCCCTGCGACTTTGTTCACTGCGGAAAAGATCATTTTTTCGTCCTGCTCCCAGTCGAGCACTTGAACGTGCATATCCCTCGTTTCCATATCGCCGCCGTCAAGATACCAGATCGCAGCTTTTAGCGCCTCAGTAAGATGCTCGGCGGGTATCGGTTCTTTGTACAGACACTCTATGCAAGCCATCGCTTTTTCTTTGTTGGTAAGCTCCGGATCTGAATATGCCTGAAAAATAATCAGCGCCGCACGGTAGTCTGATCTGATGGGATATAGCCTGCCGCATACCTCCAGCGCGGCAGGCAGTTGTCCGATCATCTTCATCCGTTTATAAGCTGCCTGAGCAGCGCGTCTTTATCCTCGCTGCTCAGTTTACTTAGATCAACACTGTAAGGCACGCCGGATTTTTCTGAGTCGGTCTGCTTCGCTGCGGCAGTGTACTTGCTGATCTTAGCCTGAGAGCGCGTAGTCTGTTTCTTTGCTTCCGCCGCTATGTACTCAAACATAACGTCCATAAAATTGAGATACACAGGTCTGCCGCCGACAGGCGAAAGGCAGCTCGCCGTGCCAAAAACGACCGCGCATATGTCATAGCCAAAAACATAGTTTATAAGCTCGCGGATACACTGTTCCAGCTTCTCGACGTTCATCGCCGCGTTCTGCATCTTTTCTGAGTCAGTGTCCTCGCCATCAAAGTTTAGTGCGCTGAGGTCTATATCGCCGTACTTCTTTTTGATTTCCTCAGCCTTATCCTCAAAGCCGGCAAGGCGCTGTATAAACGCCGTGTCGGTAGGATTTATGCGTATGATCTTGTTCGGGTCGCCGTTGATCTCTATGCTTTTGTAGCCATCGTCAAATGTAAGCTTTATGTTTTCCATTTGTATCACCTTAGCCTTCTGCGTCTGCCGTAAATACTGGCTTCTTGTTTGTGATCGTTACCGTACCCTTTACTCTGTTGCCGCATGGCGTAACAGTAAAGGGGATAGTCACGCCGCCCTGTTCGCCGCCGTAAGACTGCGGCTTGATCATACAGTCTTCCATCCATGCGTCAAACGGCGCTTCCGTCTTGTCGATAATGACCTCCAGCATTGTGGTCTTGCAGTCATCGCCCGTAAGACGATTAAAGGCTATGTCCTTTATCTTCGCGTATATCCCGTCGCCTTTGCGGGCATAGTACGGATCAACCGACATACTCGGCTCATAACCGTTGTCTATGACTTCGCTTTCGTCAAGCACATTCTTTACTGTTTCAGTTGTGGGGTTCAGCTCCATTGATAGCTCGCTGTTGTCCCTGCCGACCTTATACCATTCAGGCGATTCGCCGCTGCCGAATTTCGCGTCAATGAAATGCTTGAGATGCGAACGCGAAAGTTTGTCCGTTCCCGCTGCTATTGTAAACTGTTCTGCCATATTAAAAATCCTCCTCGTAAATATCAAAAATCAAATGCAGCTGTACCTGATAGATACCTCTGTCGCCGTCGTCATCGAGCGCAAGAAGCAGACCATTATCTGCAGATATGCTTACTGCGCTTCGGTTGCCGCCAAGTTCGGGCAGCTTAGACAGCTTATTCTGTTCTTCGACCCAAAATATGAGCCTTTCAGTGAAGTTTGTAGCATTGAGCCGTGAAATATCGTCTGCGGTATATTCGCGGCTCTGGAGTATCGCGTTGTACTGCCACTGCTGGTCACCAAAAACATTTTCAGTCAGCTTCGTAAGTCCCGATGTCTGTATGCTGTAATTCACAGGTGTGTTTTCGGTTTGGTCGATATGCAGATCAATGTCCGCAAAAAACGGACACTTTTCTACAAACTCTTTTACAGAGCTGAGCAGGCTCAGATTATTTTGATCTGACAATCTTTTTCACCCCGTTCAGTATGGAATCTTTGTAATCGGGCTTCATACGCTCAAACCACAGCCTGCCGCGTTTGCCGCCTTTGTTCATGCCCTCTCTGCCGTTGCCTTTGTTGCTGTAATAGTTTAGCCGTGCATATGGTGTGTTGTACCGAACCATACCGCTGCCCTTTACAGTTGCCGTTATGCCCGAGCGCTTTAACATACCTGTGCGAAACGGCACATAGCTGTCGCAGCAGCGAAGCACCTCGCTGTCTACAAATATCTGCGCTTTGCCGCCCTTGTTAAGCGAGCGTTTTGCAAGCAGCAGATTTTCGGGCAGTATTTCAAGTTTAACTTTGACTCTGTCATCGCTCATCGTGCCGTCACCTCCGTGTGCCGCATATATTCGCTGCCGTAATCCTTGCGGGCAACAGTAGTGATTTTAAGCGGGCTTGCCGCTTTGAGTAGGTCTGTTACCGAGCTTGTTATCTCAAAAGCTATATCGCCTTTGGCAATGTAGTCAGACTTCGCGACCTCGGCTGCGAGCGGCAGATATCCCGCCGCCGTATCAACGTCAGTCTTGCCGCTCTTAGAGATATTGACAGCCTCTGTATCCTGCCACCAGCAGGGATAATGCAGTGTGATATATCCCTCGTCAGTTTTGTGCCACACCGTGCACCTGCCGTTGAACCTCATCAGACCCACCTCACAGACCGTATATCAAGATACCGCGAAGCTGTTCGTATAAGCTCTTCGGCGACAGTAGTTTGTGCCGCGGCGTAGCTGACAGAGTAATCGCCGACCTTTTCTGATGTCACCTGCTTATCGGGCTGTGCGGAATACATGATCTCTGCGCAGGCACAGCAGGCTTTGCTGAGCTGAGTATCATCGCTAGCGGCAAAGGTTAGGCTGTCTATATACTCCGTCGCACGCTCGGCAAAGTACGGATACTCATTTTCGGGTATTTTGCTGCCGTAAAATACAGCAGAGTAAAATGTGTAGTCAGCATAAGCCATAGCCTACACCTCCTCAGCGTCCGTTCCTGCTCTGCCCATGATCGCCTGTATGATGTCAGCTTTCTTACTTGCTGATCCGATGTCAAATCCGTTGTCCTCAGCAAACTGCTTGAGCTGCGGTACGGTCATATCGTCAAGACAAATATCGCCGTCGTCAGCAGATACGGCAGTTTCGAGTTCTTCTTTTGGGAAAGTAAGTCCGATCGTCTTAGCCATGATCTTGCCTCCTTACGCTTTGTGATGCAGATAAATGCCCGCTGCCTTGTTCTCATATACGTCGGCAAGACCGTATGCCCTAAAGAAGAACATCCAGCTGTCGTCAGACTGATTTTTTTCGGGCGTGATGACCTTGTTGACTGTGTGCTTGGGATACTGGATAACAGCGGACTTCTGGATTATCATAAAGTTGATGTCCTTGCCGGTCGTTGCCTTGGCATATCCGCCTGTTTCTTCTCCCTCGGTAGTGCCGTCTTTGAGGTCGATAGCCGTGTAAAAGCGGCTCTGAGGTACTTTTACGATCTTTGCAAAATCGTCAAGCACAGCCTTAGACTTGGTAGTATCAACATTCTTCGCGAGGTTGAGCAGCGTGGGCGTGATAAAAAGGTAGCGGTCTTCCTGCGCGACCTCATCTTCGTCCATTTTGTTCTGCGCGGCAACAATAGCGGCGAGCACATCGTTGCCCGAAGTAAGCGTTGCACCTGCCGCTATCTTAGATATGCCTGTTGTGCCTGCATATGTTGCGAAGCGGAATGCGTCCTGCTCAGGTACGGTCTTAGTGCGGATAAACTCACTGGAGAGCTTGCCGAAAGCAAGTCCTGCGGTCTCCTCGTTGTCCATATTGTCCACGCTGAACTTACGACCTCTGTCATAATTGAACTGTACAGTTTCATTGGTCAGCGTAACATCGCCCTTGACATATCCGCTGTTGCGCGAATAGTCCGCAAGACCGTCCATGGATATTTTAGGTATGATGATCTCATTGGCGTTTGCACCCGCCTTGACAAGGCTCTGGTCGCTGTCGAGGTCAGATGTGAGCGATGCCTGCTTGTACACCTCGTCAAGCAGGGCAATGTAAGTCTTGAATTTCGTGATTGCGTTTGCCATAGTGTTTTACCTCCATAATTTACTTAGATGCGGGCAGTCCCATAACGGCTCTTGCCTGCGCGTCTGATACTGTTTCCGTTGCCGAGCCGTGGTCGATACCTGTGTCGATCCTTGCACCGTTAGGCTCAGATGAATTGTCCTCAAAGAGGAAACTCTTGTCTGCTTTGAGTTTTTCGAGCTGCTCTGAAAGACCGGTAAGCTTGCCGTCGGCGTCGAGTTTAAGAAGCGAGGAGTCGATCTGCGACTTTGCAATGCCTACGTCCCTTGCCTTAGCAGCGATAAGCGAAAGCTCCAGCGCCTTGTCAAGCTTGAGGGCGGCTATATCAGCATTGTACTTGCTTTCCCAGTCAGCCGCAGCCTTTTTCAGACCCTCTACATCTGCGCCGTCAAATGCCTTGACCTTATCGGTAAGCTCCGCAACTGTGTTCTTTGCAGCTGTAAGCTCTGCGGTAATGTCAGTAGTCTTCTGCTGTTCCGCGGTCAGCTCCGCTGTGTGCTGATCAAGCACCTTGTCGGCTATATCCTCTGATACGCCGAGTGTTACAAGTTCTTCTTTTGTCATGCTTTGTACCTCCGTATTTTAAATTTGGGTATAATAAAAACGCCCTTGAAAGAGCGTTATATTATCGTTATATTGCAGTTTTAATTGTCCATTTCGATCATTGCTTTTATCACCACATAGATACCCTTGAGTATGGTAAATACCCACGCAGCCACATAGCAGCCCGTAGGTATCTGTCCTGTATCGAGCGCGTAAAGCAAAATAAGCGTTGCGAGCATTGTATCAGCCCCTTTCATGCAAAATTAAAAGCCCCCTTAGGTGGGAGCTTTTAGCTGTAAAATGTAACATTGATTTTATCAATAACATCGGAGATGTATTTTCCATTGATTTTATAGTTTGCTATCAAATCATCTGACGACTCATAATAACAATCGTCGTCATCATTCTGTTTTCCGATTACGATTCCTTTGTCAGTCCAAGTTAATATAGTATAGCTAGCACCTAGACAATCAAACGTAATATCACCAGATGTATCAATAATTTTTTTAAAATCATTTATCGTCAAAATAGTTTTCACCTCTCCTAATAATGTCGTTATTCATTTCTAATTCCGAATCTTTTATCGCGCCCGAAGAACTTCTTGAAGGTTTGTTTTTATAATTCCATATATGTTTATGTGCATATGTTTTATGATACTTAGGCTTGCCATGATCTGTTGTGTCAAAATCGACTAAAGCCTGCTTATCACTGCCGTATATCCTTCGTTGAACTACCTTTCCATTTTCAACAAGATCAACTATACTATGTGCTTTTCCTGTCTTAGGAAGAGCTTTGTGATTTGAATCAAGTGAATCCTTATCAATAACAGTTCGCTTTTCCAGCATTTCAGAATATTCCTTACTATCTATTGTACCATCAATAATAGATTTGTCAAGCTTTTTTGCAAGATATTTCTTGTTTCCATGTACCGCTTTTTGCGAAACGCTTTTGCCAAATCCAACTACGCGCACCCTGTCGTTTTCGGGGAACAGATCATTATCAGCGCAGAACTCATCAAGCCGCTTTTCCTTTTCTTTTAAGATAGCAGAATGTTTATCAAACTGCTTTTGCAGATTTATCTTTAATTGCTCATCGTCAGCGGCGGATATAGCGCCGTCCAGCGCCGCCAATCTGCGTTTTGAAGCGCGTATCGTGCGCTCCATTGCCCGCTGGCGCTGCGACAATGCGTACTGCTTGTTGCTTTCGGCAATGTCCACAGGCATATTTGCACGCTTCGACAAGCCTTCAAAGAACGGATAAAAATCATGGCGGCAGTTCCAGCCTTTAAGTCCTGCTCCTGTACCGTAGCCAGTAGCAACGGAGAGCTTGGGATATTTCTTAGTCTTGCCCGAAATGCTGTATACCTTGCCCTGCCACATCGCATGAGATGGGCGCGCACCCATGTGAGCCGTTACCTCGACCAGATCGCAGTCCATTTCAGCGGCGAGATCAAGCTGCATACGCCCTGCTGTCTGGCTTATGCCCGTCATAACTGCACGCCGTACAGCAACGTCTGCCCAATCAGTACGCCCGCTTGCATAGGTCACTTTGGTAATGCCGTTTGCCGCAAGCTCAGATACCGCATCATAGATGGCGTCTTGATAAGAAAACGCTCCGCTTTGTATTTTAAGCCACGCCTTGTCCATAAGATGCGTTACGGTATCGCGCGAGGAATCCACCATAGAGCGGCAAAGATTTTTTGTCATTCCGCCTGCGTTTTTGATACCTGCATTTAGCGTGTTGGATAACGCGACCGACCTTAGAGCAGAGGAGCAGTCCTTGCCATACGCGCGGTATATCTTGGCATCGTTGCTTATCGCCTCTTTGCAGGCGGCGGTATAGAGCCGCTTTATACAGCTGCCATTCCGCCGATGGGGTTAGGTAGTCTGCCTTTACAAGCTTTTTAGCAATACTTCGCAAAATATCTTCCTGCACTTCGTTGACCAGATCTACCATCTCATTGGGCAGGTCGTGCAGTGTCTGAGGTGACAGCATTATTCCTCACCGTCCTCAAAGCCCATAAGCTCATCGTCGGTAGGATCTCCGTCGGCAAGCCGCCGCTTAGCGTCAGCTTCCGATTCACCGTACCATTTAACACGGTATTCCCACCGCTGCATCAAGCCCGCTGCTACATCGTCTTTGTCGCGCTGCCGTTCGGCATTTTCGTCAACGAGTGGTGACTGGTCAAATATCACAGATATAAGCGCGTCATCTTTGATGCTGCTGTCTATGTAGTTGTGACCTATCCAAAGCAAAGTTTTGACAAGACGGTGCAGGAAGCTTTCTACTTTGATAAAATGTTTGTGGGCATTTTGTATCAAGTCCTGCTTGTCGCCTGTGTACTGAGTAGCCGTGACTATACTGCCGCTGTTAAACTGATAGTGCTTTGTGCCAAAGCCGACTTTAAAGCTGAGATAGTCAAGCTGAGCCTGTATGCCTGCCGTATTGTCAGCAACGCGCAGTTCGGGGTTATGCTCCTGCACAAGGCTTTTACCTGTACCGTCGTCCATAGTTTCGCCAATGTAATAAAAAAGCTGCTGATTGACCTCGTCTGGTGCGATCTTTTTACTGCCCGTCATATCCGCAAACATATTTTTGTTGAGGAATACCTTTTTCTGACCGAGCCAAAAATCGGAGCAGAAGTTGTTGAAGGCAAGGTCTATGCCCTTGAGGTTATCTATCGCGTCAGCAAAAACAGCGCAGCCCATTCCGCAGTTATCCTCAAACGGATTGACAATAGCAGGCTTACAGATAGAAAACCAAGGCTTGTCTGCACCCGTTCGTATTATCTTGGGCACGCCGTTTGGCAGCTCTTCTTCACAAAGCAGTTCTTTCTGCTTGCTGTCAGTTCGGAAAATATGGTTTTCTATAACATATTCACCATTTTCAAATCTGTGTATCTCAAGATACAGCCTGTGGTTTCCCCTGTGGCATATGTCAGAACAAAACGCCGCTTCTGTAATATCGCCGTTGTCGATCGTAAGCGGTATTATCTTGTCTGCTTTGAGGTAGTTTAGATCTATCCTTGTATCAGGCGATAAAACAAGCCTGCCCTCAGAATTTATCGGTGCATTTTTCAGGCGTATGACAACGGCACAAGTGCCGGAATACATCATCTTTTCCATAAGGTCGTTTGCCTGATCCCAAAAGTTGTTGCTGCCAAATACGCCGCCGTTTTCAGTATCTCCGCTGATAAAGCGCTGAGTAGTTTCATCGGCTATTTTCACGGCTGTCTTGTCATTGATAAGTATAGCCGCCCAGTCCTCGCAGACCTTTTTTGCCATCTTCATGGTATACATATCGCGGCTTTTTCGCTTTTCGCCATTTTCGTATACGATGCGGTGAAACGGCTGGGGAAATCCCTTCCACCAGTCTTTCCATACATCTATCTTGCTGTAATAATCATTGGAAATGGTGTACCCAAACTGATTATTGAGCCAGTTAATGATCTGACTATTCAACGTTTTCACCTCCTGCAAGCATTAACGGCTTGATGAACTTGCTAAAGCTGTACTCCAACGCATCGGCGGTGTCTATGTCGCAAGTGCCGTCGTCAAGACGCTCATCTTTGTCTTTTATCTTAGGATCCCATATCTGCTCCGACAAGCTGCCGATGACGTTTTTGCAGTTTTCCAGCACAAAAAATCTGCCCTGTGACATCATCGACGTAAGCAGCGATATTCTGTCGTTGCGCGGGGCTTTGTAACAGTCAACTATCTTGACAAGCAGCCTTGCTCTTATGCAGGCTATCCGCAAGCCGTTTATGACAGCTTGGTTCTCATTATCCGCCCATGCGAATTTTATCAGAATAGGGTTATATCGCTGATATAACGTCTTTACAAAGCGTATAAAATCTGTGTTTATGATCTCAGGACTGACCTCGCCCTTGCCGCCGTCTATCTTATGGTCTGCAATAACTATCAGCTTTTTAAAACCGTCTATATATGCAGTAGCCACAAATGTGGTTTTAGACTTGTTGCCGCCGAAATCTATACCGATCTGTATTGATGTGATCCTGTTTTTATCAAGCTCAGAAACTGTTAGCGTGTAGTTCTCGGGGTTATTCGCAAAGCTCTGAAAGATAAGTCCCTCCGCAGCTATGCGCAAACCTAGTATGTCGCGCTTGTACCACAATGATGTTATATCGTACTGTGATTTGACCTCTGCCTTGCGCTCAGCGGAGATATTGACGTTATCGTCAATGGTAAAATGCTCGTAGTTATATCCGCCGACGAATGCTCCTGCCTTTGTATCCGCAGCGTATTTGTCGATAAAATCTGTGTATATCCACGCTTTCGGATTGTCGGGGTTCAAGTCCCAGAACACCTTGCGCTTATCTGCGGCAATGGTTCTGTTCATCGCCTCTTTGACAAAGCTTTTAGCGTGTAGATTTATCTCCGTGCCTATCCACATACCGTAAGAGTTGCCGCGGATAGATTTAAAGCTGTTTTCCATCATCGCGCCCGTGAATATTACGATGCGCTCTCTGTAATGCGTTTTCGGACCTCTTATGATAAGAGCCTCATTGCCTTTGTACTTGCCCCAGCGGCACTGACCTCTGAACCAGTGTTCGATTCCAAAACCGTTACAGTCGCCGAGGATTATCTTTGCATTGCCCACCGTAGATGCCGAAGCAAGGTGTATTTTGTCCTTTGTATTTTCTATCTCGTGACAAAATGCCACAACATTATCGACCGTTTTTCCTGCTCTGACAGCGCCCTCTGCACAGTTTATCATGCTGATTGTACAGCGGCGGATATACTGTTTATGCTTCTCGCCAAAGTTGTACGGTATGGTTTTGCGCTGTTTTAGCGGTTTACTTTTTGCCATACAGCTCCTCCTCTATCTCCGACGTATCCTCCAGCTCAGGATCTGCCTTAGGATTAGGCGACCAGTTTTCCTTGTCTTTGTTTTGCAGATAGCTCAGCGCTGCTGATGGGTTAGGAGCTACCTTTTTGACCTTGCGCTTTATCGTCCTGCGCCCTCTGGCGTCTACTCTTACTTCTTCTTCGGTGTATTCTCCTCCAAGTGCTGCGGCGAGCAGGGCACGTTCCACTTCTGCATTGACGAGCTCGGGGTTAGCGTCGATAAAGTTTTGCAGTTCGGTATGCTGCTTTTTGTAGTCGGCTGCTATCTTCCTGCGTTCAGCCTTATCGGGAGTATTTATAAAAGCCTCGGTAAGTTCTCCGAGGCTTCTTACATTGGTCTTTACTTTTACATCGTTCACACTTTTCGCAGCTTCGTCAAGCAGCGTTATAGCCTGTTTTCTTTTCGGATTCAATCTTTATTCCCTCCTTACCGATGGACGAAAAATAAGGCGCTGTGAGCGCCTTGCAATAGTTCATAGGGTAATTTCACCGCCGCGCGCTTTAAAACGATTTAAACGCCATTAAAATAGGGTGTAAAACGCTGTTTTGAGCGGGCATAGCTTCGCCATTCGCGATATTCGGCTCATAAAGCAAAATGTCGCGCGGAAATATGTATGCAGTCTGTTCCCGGCGGCAGGGACGTATCTACCTGCCGATAAGATGTCAGACATTTGTTAATCCAGCTCAGCAGAAAGGCTGAAATAATGCTTTCGTCCGTTTATAACGCAGCAGAGCTTGCAGCGCTTCTGACGCTTGCTGAAACTGATTATATCGTTTTCTCTGCCCAGCAGCAGACCCGATGTTATGACGATCTTACCGTCATGCACATGACCCTTGCTTACGCCGAGCACGCCTGCGTCGAATATCCACTGCATTCTGCGCTGTTCCGAATATGAGAGCGGCACGGGCGATGGGCTGCCGAGAAAACGTATAACGCCGTCTGTATTGCGTACCTTGTAGTAGACTTCGTCGGTAAGCTGCGGCAGATCTGCGAAAACATATCCCGGAAAAAGATAGCGGGATACCGTAGTCCATTCTCCTCGCCTGCGCTCAAGCAGATGGTGCTTCGGCGCATATGCTTTTATCCCCTGCATCACAAGTGCCTGCACGGTCTCGTACTCCATGCCGCTTGTGACGTGTACGACATATATCATTTGGCAGCTTCACTCCTTTTCTCGTCTAAGAACTTAGCAACGTCCTTATACAAGTCGGGGCGTTCTTTAGCCATCGCTTCAAAGACCATGCCCTTGACCTGCTCAAAGCCTGCTGAAAGTATATCCTCATTCTTGATGTCGATATTTTTCTTGTAGCTTGCCGCCTTGACTAGCGATGTCGCCTGCTTGATAAGCTCTTCGGGCTTTATCGACTTCCACTGTTCTTCCGGCGTGTTGTGTATTGATTCGAGCACATAGTGCGACAGTAGCCGTATGATGCCCTCACCGGTATCCATATCGGGATAGCGATTGACCTCGTCCATTATGCAGCGAAAATTTTCCTGCGCCATGCGAAGCGTTTCGATGGATTCGTTAAGGCTGCGCGCGTGGCGGCAGATAGATGCTGTCGATATTGGCACGTCTGTCTGTACCATGATATAATCGGCAATCTCAGAGTAAGTGAAGTCGCTGCGTATCATATCCTCTACGGTATCTTTTATGTCGGGCGGCAGTTTATCTATCTTGCTGTGTTTCCTGCGGCTCATAAGCTCGCCCCCTTACACAACGATACAGGGGTCAGATATGCCGCCTGCCAGCAGGCTTATACCCTTAGCCGTCAGCTTGGCTTCCAGTTCGTCAAACTCGCAGTCACTAAGCGCGGCAGGCTCTTTGGTGAGTATGCTGCGCAGGTGTATATATCCGGCTTCGTGCAGATAGTTCACACTGTCGAGCACCTCGCCCTCAGAAATATCAGGCAGCGCATACTTAACGCTTTTGAGCTTATGATACTTGTGGCGCAGCATATTGATAGTGCGCATGACAGACCCATTGTTTTCCTTAAAGTTTCCAGCCTTTATAAGCTGCATCTGCTTTTCCATATCCACGTTATTTTCCTCCCTTTATCTCCAGCAGTATATCCATTATTCGATCCAGTTTTCGGTCAGTTTTTCCCTGCTCTCGAAAAAAGTCCTCTTTGGTTATGTAGTCTTCCTTTATCTTAGCGATGTCCGACTCGCACTTGTCTATGCGGTCTATTGTGCGCTTTAGAAAGTATGCGATCGTGCCGATACCGCCTGTAAGTATTATTTGCAATACTATCGTAATGATCTCCTGACTGTTCATGATCTTGCCCCCTATCATAAAAGAATGGTATCATCAGTTGTTATACCAATGATACCATTCTTTTACGGTTCTGTACACCCGAAGCATTTCACTTTTTTTCAGCAATCAGTTTTTAGGTCTTCAAGTCCCTCTATGGTTATCTGTCCAGCAAGCGGTGCATTTCGCAGCCGATTATTTTTCTCTGCGGTAATTGACCTTATAGTGCGCTCGCTGAGCTTATATTTGCGGCAAAGTTCACGGTAATTGTACCCGTCAAACTCCGCTCGTATCGCTTCGTCACGTTTGCTTCGCGCAAGGCTGTCGGCTTTTGGCACATACAGCGTAGTGCCGCCGTAGCAGGTGACCAGCTTTATAAACGCCTCTGCACCTATGCAGTCAACAAGGTTTTTCTGCTCGTCGCTGAGTTCCTCATATTTTATCTTAACTTCCGACAAGCTTACCACTCCTTTTAGCCCGCCGCTCTGCGGTGTTGACATAACGCTTGAGCTGTTCTATGAGCTTTGCCGCGTCTTCCTGTGTAACGCAGCGAAACGGTTCTTCTTTGCTTACTATGTTAGTATTGCAGACCTTTTTGATAGCGCCTACCATTCTGTCACCCACATCTGTCGGCTGAGGCTTAGTGTCAAGCTCTTTCAGCCGATAGCAGTAGCGCCAGCAAAGCCGCTGCTGTTCCTTGGTCGCCATGCCGTAGTTGCCGATCTCTTCGTTATCAGCTTCCTGCTTCTTGGGCTTTTTGGGCTTTATAGGAGTTTCGGCGAACCTCATGCGGTGCACAAGCTCGCCCATCACAGACTGTACGTCATTATCAGTAAGCTCTTTGATGGAGATCTTGCCCGTAAGCCCATATACCATTTCATGCAGCAGGTCATCTTTTCCGCTGCCTTTTATGCCCAATGCCGCCGCCATGCCGTATATACGTCTTATCTGTTCCTTGGTCGCCATAGCCCCTCCTCCTTTAGTTTGCGATGTCTATCTTTATCTTGGCTGTCTGATCTACGGTGATAGCTCCGTCTATCCATTTGAGCGCTTCGGCGATGTCGCTTTCCGATGTACGCTGATTTATCTCCATTAAGCGCATGAAATCTTCCCACACGCATATTTCTGATACAAGATATGCGTTTTCCTTAGCGGCTTCTTCATCAAGTCCGCCGAATTTTCTGAGATTTTTAACGTCTGTATCAAACTTTTTGCCTTTGAGCTTTTTGACAAGTGCCTTTTCTGTACGCTCGTCAAGTCCAAGTGTTTTGACAAGCTGATCTACCGTGCCGCCGCTGACATACTCACGATTATACAGCGCGATAAGCATACGCGCAGCTCCTGCCGAAACCTTGTAGCTTACCTCTTCTGTAACTACGTCTTTGTACGCCGCTCCGAAAATGTTTTTCAGGAAAGACGGATAGATGACTTTCAAGCTTTCGGCTTCGGTCGCCGTGACTTTGTTTCCCTCGCCGTCAGAATACGATACCGATTTGTATTTTGTGTCCTCGAGGTCGCTTTCCATAGCCTTGAGGAACTCTGCTTCTATGCCGTCAGCTTCTGCTTTGAGTTCGGCTATCTTTTGCTTTATCGCCTTATAGCGGCGTATCTTCTCATCAGCGCGTTCAAGCATTTCCGGTCGCCTCCTTGCATATTTCTGCGGCACATTTGGCGCATATCTCCTCGCCGCGATACTCTACAACTTTTTCGGGGCTGCCGCAGAAGCGGCATATGGGCACGTGCTTCGAGATAAGTATACCGTCGTTTACCTCCGTAAGATCTACCGCCGTACCGGGCAGTATGCCTGCGGCAAGCCTCATGTCCTTCGGTATGGTCAAACTTGCTGCTTTCGACAGCCTTTTGTGCTTACTTTCTGTGTTCATGTTCAAGCTCCTTTCGATTTTCAGCAAATATCATCTGCCCGCAAAGGTCGTGCTTATTAAGGCAGCGATTTTTGCATATCATACGGTAATTGCAGTAGTTGCAGCACTGATTGCGGCGCACACGCTCGCAATCAAAAATGTTGCAAAGATGTATCTTTGGCATCTTAAACGCTCCTTTCTGCGGAGCGAGTATCGTGCTCAAAGCTGACTTTTCGCAGCACCCTTTGCGTATCCGTGTAACGGTGCACTATGTGCAGCTCCTTGTCGGTACACTTCGTGACGAGCCAGTCCTGATAGCATAGTCGGTAGTATGTCATTATCCGCTTCTGCGCTTTGGTCGGATTTTTGCCATGTTTCATCTGTCACACCTCCAGTTCCATGAATTTTGCCATCGCGACAAGTCCCTTGTATGTGGTATTGCCATTGTCATATGCGTTGGAGTACAGGTTGACAGCTCCGCGCACCGCCTGTGAGCTGTGTGCTATTTTCAGCAGAAATTCGGCTTCCGCCGACTTTTCTTCGATGGCGGGAAACAGCAGGCGTATATCCTTGCTGCTTATCTGCGATGAGGTAAATATCTTTGTCTGCTTGGTGCGGTTGCGTATCTGCGCAAACTCTGCTTTCTGCCTGCCGCCCAGCCGCGATACGGTCTCAGGATTGCCGACAAAACATATTCCCAGCGTCTGTCCCTTGCCGTCAAAATAGTCGGAAAAACTTCTGAGAGTTTCTATCGTCCTGATGCCGAGGTGCTGAGCTTCGTCGATAATGAGCACCATACCGTCAGAGAGCTTGTTAGCGACTGCTAGCCAAAGCTCGTCGAGGCTTGATGTAGATATGTTAAATCTGCTGCCCAGCAGCTTGAGCACCGACTTTGGCGATTTGATACACGGATTTACGCTTATGTATATGCAGCTGCTGGCGTGCTCCTTGGCAAACTGCTTTGCCGCCTGTGTTTTGCCTATGCCTGCATCTCCGCAGGCGATCGCAAGTCCGCCCTTGAGCTGACAGTTGCGGATAGTATCGTACACGCTGGACGATACCGATGTGTCTACATATTCGGTAGGGTCATACGTTCCTGCCGCTTCCTCCTTAGTTTCAAAATACGCGATGAGCTTTGCCAGCTGATTGTCCACGTTGCCGCGGTATGTGCCGGAGCGTATAGCTGACATCGTGGCGTTGGATACGCCTACCTGTTCTCCTGCTTTGTTTCCGCTGCCCAGCTCTGCGCTGAGCTCGCGAAATTTGTCCAGTGCCCACTGCTGGCGCTCTGTAAATTCAAACATGATCACTCCTCTTTTCTCTTCTCAATATTTCGGTTCATCTTCGCCAGATCAATGACTACGCTGTCGCCGGCTGCTTTTTGGCATATCTCTTCATTTTCTTCGTCCGCGCGTACTACGATAACGTTAGTAGGCATGATGATCTTAAATGCTGATTTGCCGTCAGCCGCTTTGAGCGCAGCTGCCGCGGCGAGGTCTATTCTGCGCTCGCTGTTAAGACCCTCAGTGATTTCTTTAGCTTCCGCTTTGATAAACCGCTGTGTGCGGCGCTGTACAGCCATTGCGTCAGATATTTCTTCTTTGGTTTCTGTGATATAGTCTACAAGCAGCTCGTTCGCGCTGCGCCATGTCCATAGATACTTGTCCTCGCTGCTGTATACTCGTACTTGCCGCAGGTCGGCGGGATCATAGCGCACATATACCTCTTCGCCGAGATGTCTGTAAGTATCTTCGGGGTCGTAGAACCACACTTTTTCGCCCGCTATGCTGATAAATACGCCGTTTCTCTTGATTTTTTGTACCCTAGTCGAGCGCATGAGCATGAGGTTAAGATCTGCTTCGGCAGCTTTTCTTACGCCGACGCGCTTTATGTCCTTGTTCCAGACCTCTATACGGCTCATGCCTTTAAATGATGACTCAGAGCCGCCGTACTGCTGTACATTGTAGTCGCCGTCTATCCAGTCTTCCAACAGTTCCCGTACTTCAAAATCGCAAGGGAGCTTGCCGTCCTTGATACGGCGCTTCAAGCTTTCCGGGCGCTGCATGATAGTGCCGCCGCAGTAGCCCTCAAACATTCGCGCAAACTGCAGGGTAACGGTCGAAAATGTGCGCTCTATCGGCTTCGCTTTAGCGTTTCTAACGATAGCGTTGTGCATTTCTATGCCGAGCCGCTGCAGTATGGTCGGAGGTTCAAGCTCCTCGTTATCAGTCTTTCGTGACCTATGACCTTTGCCGCCCACGTCGTGAGTAAGAAATTCACGACCGTTGTCAAAGTACACCGCCTTGGGTATTCCAAATCGCATGATACCGTGCCGAAGCGCGATTATCGTTGATTGAGAATTAGGGCTGTCGCATATGTTCCAGCCGACCAGTACGCCGCTTTTGGCGTCCAGAAATGCCGTAAGATACAGCCTGTGTATCATGCCGCTGTCCTCATCGTATGATTGAATGTCAAATGTGTGGTTATCAGCTATCCAGACATCATTAGCGTGCAGTTTATCATACATTCTGTTGATATACGGCAGACATTTGTCCTTCATGGCTTTGTCGCCGTCACGCATATAGATGAGTACCGCCTGCGGTATCTCAGTTTTGATGCGCCGCCTAAAAGACTGCTCGCTTGCGAAATCTGCCGCCGCGTCGGGGTAATTGATAGCTGTCCATGTCTTGGTAAGCTCATAGCAGCGCGATACCGTAGGCTTATTTTCTGACAAATACAGGTAGCAAAACTGTTCCCATATCTCAGGATCTATGCTGCTCTTGCCGCGATTGCTTCCGCCGCGATTCTCGCATAGTCCTTGCAATTCGCCCTTTTTATACGCTGCCCATTTGCGATAAATGATGTCCATTGACACCTTTACGTCAGGGTGCTCGAGCTTGCATTTAGCAACGTACAGCTTGTCCGCTTCGGTCTTATTACCTATATAGTTCTCGCGGCATTGCTGCCAGTCAGATAGGATCGTGATCCATTTCTGTATCAGCTCACGCTGCTGGGCGGTAAAATCCTCTATGGTTTTAACAGGTTCTAAACTGTGTTTTAGCTGTATTTCAGCAGCTTTTGTTTCGCCTTTTTGCTTGTAGTATCTTGTCTGCAATTCCGGCGGAAGCGATGAAACGGGGATCATATACCTCGGACGATTACGTTCGTTCATTTCGGTCACGCAAGACAGCTTGCCGCTCTTGCATAGTTTTTGTACATACTGTTCGCTGCAGCCTTTAAGCATTGCCGCGTCTTTTACAGTCAAAAGATCCACGTTTTCACCTCCCACGGTCTTGACAAAACATTTGTTTTCTGATATACTATATATCAGAGCCAGAACACTCGTTCGCTATGCTAAGCAGATACTCTTCGGTTTCTGTGAGGACGGCAAGAATGGTCGCAACATTCCTGCGGAGCTGTTCAGGCTCTATTTTTATGTCCTCAAGACAGCTTACTTCGGCTAGTACCTTAGCCTGAGCTACTGTGATCGCCAGCATTTGCGCCTTAAATTCCTTTAGTGTCATAAATACACCTCCTTACTTGGTCTGCCATCATCAGTGCCGGGAGACCGTCCCCGACAGACCGAGCCTTTTTCGACTCGGTTTCGGCATCTATCAGCTTGCCAGAAGATCATCAATGGTGCAGCGCAGTACGCGGGCGATCTTCTGGGCGGTAAGTACCGACGGAACGCGCTTGCCGCGCTCGATATATGAGATCATCGGCTTTGACACACCGGAAAGCTTTGAGAGCTCTTCCTGCGACAGGTCGCGTTCAATGCGCTTATTCTTGAAATTGTCACCTATGCTCATTATCACAGCCCCTTTCGATCTCCGCCATTTCGCGGCAGAATCGTTCTCTTATTGCCAGTCGGCGGCGTTTCAGCCGTATCTCCGCTTTCGCTCGTTCGCACAACATATCAAGCAGTATGATCGTTGCGAAAACAGCTGTTGCAAGCGTAATGATGAGCAGCCCTGTGCTCTCGCCTTTTGCCAAGCCCACGCAAAACGCAGCTGCCCATGTGATAACAAGTATGCTTGCTTTAGATTCATCGCTCATATTACCAATCCTCCTGCATCGATATGTTAAATCCTACCGCGTTCAGCACCTCAAAGATGTCTGACGTATATCCTACGATACCCTCGTATCTTAGCCACACGTCAAAAACGTATGCCATGCCGTTCTCCTCTACAGCGTCCTCAAGGCTCCTGAACGATGTGTTCTTCACTTCATTAAATATTTCAAGCACTTTCTGCTTAGTTCTATTCTGATCCATATATGGTCACCTCATTTGTTTTTCATAAAGTTTACTACGTCATATACCGCAGTCATTGGGCTGTCGCAAGTCACATTGACGTGGTATGTGTAATTATTCGTCATAGTAATGACGTACACTTCTTCGCCGTCTTCGATCCGATATGCAACGTCTTTTACTTTAAGCCCGGCGACAACAAATAGCCAAAAAAGTTCATTTGCCAGCGAAGCCTTGCGCTGACCGTCTTCAGTCCACTTCATATGCGTCCTCCCCTATTTCAATTGATTTGTTATTTTTGATAAGATGGGCTTTTAGTCGTCTAAACGAGTTCCAGTAAGGCGAGTACCAGTCGTAGGTTGACTTTTTCAAAACTTCCTCTCGAAACGCTTTGCGCTCTCGGTCAAGAGCTTTTTTCTCTTTAGCTGTCAGCAGACTTTTTGTATGCTTGCTACAAAATCGGCGGCGTATCTCACAGTCTTCAAGGACCCATTTGGTTTTAAAAATACCGTCGATATATATTGCTAAGCAGTATTTTAAAGGCTTTTCCATAGCGTGACCGATAGTCACATCATATCCGTCAATTTTAAGCTTTACAGAGCTATACGGAATAGATAAGCGTGTTTCAACTTCTTTCCAATCTTCTACAGTCAAAATTTTTCACTCCATTCTGTTGACTATGTTAAATCAATCCCAAAAGTGACGATGAGCATATCTGTTCACAGAAGCACTGGTGATCTTCATTTCACTATAATTCATGATGTAGTTTGCAATCTGCTGACATGAATACTTGCCGGAGCATATCATATCGTCAACTGTTGCACGAAGTTCGGGCTTAAGCGTTTCCACCTTGCTAGGAGTTTTGTATCTAAAACGTTGAACAGTTTTGTCAGACTGATTTTTAATAATGGACTTTTGTGCATTTAAAACAGGAGCAAGCTGTTTAAAAACTTCACTTACTACAGCAGCTGCGGTTTTAACAATAACCTCATTTATATCTACGGTACTATATGTGCCGTTCTTTCTGATTGAAGGCAGTATTTCCTCGAACACCCAGCGTTCGAATTTCTCTGCTGTTGGAAGTTTGCTTGATACAATAAGTCTGTAGAGGTTTCCCTCAGAAATAAACTTCATTTGCTGTTTCCTGCCAAGGCTGTCGATGACGTCGCATTTTGCGACCCCATCTTCTCTACATCTTTTTTGAATTGCATCTCTGGGATTTGCATATCCCAATATTTCCGCACACTTAGTTGCAGAAAAATATTCTTTGCCATCAATAAACATGATGTTAAGTTCACCAAACTCACTGCTGCTGAACTTTTTTAATTCATTCAATGAAATACCTCCTTTTTAGTTGACTAAAAACTTTTTTTGCGATATAATATATACAATAGTGAACAAGGGATAATTGCGCCTATTGGGTTCACCATTGTATATTATAGTGCATTTAATATTACTTGTCAAGCGTTTTAGTAATATTAAAATTACTTTCGTGCTTATGCACAATTTTTTTGGAGGTTTTTTGTATGTTTTATGATAATTTAAAGAGCATTTGTGATGCACATAATATAAAAATTACTCCTTTAGTGCTTGAATGTGGAGGAACAAAGGGCGTTATAGGAGGATGGAAAAAAGGAGCTATGCCAAATAGTGATATAGTAATGAAGTTGTCGGTAAGATTAAACGTACCAACTGATACTCTTTTATTTGGCAAAGAAAAAAGCTCACCAGCGGAAACTCTGACCGCTGATGAACAGGAATTGCTTACATACTATAATAAGTTAGATGCTTTCCAGCAAGGACAGTTGCTGGAGCGCGCGATAGTTCTTTCTGAATCGGCAAAAACGCCGCTGGAGCAGCGTAAAAACACTATTTTTATTGAATATTATTCGCTGCCTGCAAGTGCAGGAACGGGAGTTTATCTTGATAACTGCGACAAAGAAATGATAGAGGTTGAGGAGAGCTCTGAGACCAGTGAAGCAAACTTTGCGCTCAAAGTTTCCGGAAACAGCATGGAACCCAGATTTCATGACGGCGATCTTGTGCTTATAAAATCTCAGCCGTCAGTGGAGCTTGGCGATATAGGCATCTTTATAATCAACGACGAGGGATTTATAAAGAAGTTCGGCGGCGATAAATTGATTTCTCTCAATCCAGAATATGACGATATAAATCTGCACGAATATGATGATATATATTGCCGCGGAAAGGTGATCGGAGTGATATAAATGCTGTTTAAAACAAAGGAAAAATCCGACTACAAGCTTGCTTTGCAGATCTATAATCATCTTTCAGGGAGAGATGTTAGCCCTTTTTATATAGGCAAAGTTCTGAAATTAGAAAAAACTTTTGAAAATAAAAAAGCCTTGTTGATGGAAGCTGTCAGATTATGCGGTGAGCCAGAGAACAAGGACAAGCTGTATGTTGTATCGCAATGCTATGTTCTTGCCGGAGCGGAATACAGACCGCAGGCAATTGAATATTTGAACAAGTTTATCGACTGTGGTGCAACGTGGAGCGGTACGCCGCGGCAGAAGATTGACATGGGAGATTATATTGCGGATCAGCTTACACAAAGCAAAGCGGAAATATGGTGGCAGCTTGCTCACGCATATGAGGGTGAGTATCAATTTGAAGATGCGCTCAAAGCATATCTTACGTCTTTGAGCATCGATAACACCTATACTCCTGCGGTAAGCGGAGCGGCTGACGTGTATGTAAAAATGAACAACATTGACGGCGGTCTCAAATTTCTGAGAGAAGCAAAGAAGTCAAAATATAAAGATATGAAACTATTTGCCGCCTCTAAGATAGAGGAGCTGAGAGAGAAAAAGAAAAATGGCTATATATACAAACCGCGTCCTCGGAAAAAGAAAAAGGCAAATGCTGAGTTGTAAAGAGGAAAAAGCTCTGTTCAAATGACAGCCACACTACTTAAAAGCCTGTATTTTCAAGGGATAGAGACCTTTTAAGTAGCATAGTTGGTTTTAATACCAACCAGTTGGGATTAAATAAAGCAGTTGGTTGGTATATTGGCATTAAAAAATGACCTATTTTCAGACGCTCGCAACCACTGTTCCAGCAATACTGTTTTAATATTAAAACGCATCTAAACGCTGCATTTTCAAGGGTTTGTGAGAAATTAAAACAGTTTTTAAAACGCTAAAACAGATTATAACGGCTAAAATTTAATACCGCCAAAACAGCATTAAAACAGCTATTTTTGGCGGTATTTTTTTGACACCATATATTTACATCATTTCACTTCAATCAGTTTATTGCACTCTGAAAACGCTGTAATTGCAAGGTTTTTGAGGGTTTTGTATATTTTTCACGCTTACTTACGGATTGTTGCGTTTTTTGGGTTTTGCGCGGCGGGCAACAAAATGTAAAAAATAGCTGGGGAAATGTAGTGAACGGTAATTTAGGGGTGATTTTTTAGTATAAAGGAGGTGTAAAATGTCGCAGCTTATCGTCACAAGCCGCTATCTGAAAAGCGGTACACAGAAAAGCAAGAACAAGCGCAGAAACTACACAAAGTACATTGCAACCCGTGAAACAGTTGAAGTTCGTGATCAAAACACTATTGACAGAAATAGTACTGCTACAAAAAATCAAAAACAACTTTTAAATGATTTGCTTTTGGACTTTCCTGAAACAAAAAGATATTTAGAATACGAAGATTTCAAAGCGAACCCTACTGTAGAAAACGCTTCGGAACTAATCAGTACGATAATTGAGCGCAACGCCGACGTCATTGGCAACCGACAGAATTTTGTAACGGCCGCTAATGAGGGCGCGCGATGCCAAGGCGGCAAGCCAGCGCAGATAGGGGCGGCGCGTAAGGTCGCCTGCGGCCTCGCGCTCGTAGGGGTCCTGGGCCGAGGCGATTTTGAGCGCTAGGTCGTGCTCCACCTCGTCGCACTTGGACACCAGATACTGCACGTATTCCTCGTTGGAGCTGGCGGTGAGGGCGGTCAGCATGCGCTGAGCGTCCCAGTTGGCCGGATCGAGCGCGGCTGCCTCGCGGAGCATGTTCTCGGCAGCTGCCTCTTCCTGCTCTGCCTGGGTATCGTCAGGGATAAAGGGAATGCGGTAGTCGACAGCCTCGACCACCTTGGCAATGAGGTGCCCGGCGCGGTCGCGGTCGTGCACGATGAGCGGTGCGGGGTTGCGGGTGAATTGTTCCATCAGATGCTCTACGGCGGCAGCGTCGGTGAGCGGGATATTGTCGCGGCGCAAGGCCTCAAGAACGAGGCGATGGCAATCCTCTTGAATGGGATCGAATGCCATGGGGCCTCCTTTGCTGCGGTTAGGGTTCAAATGTTTCTATATAAGGTTCTAGTTTACCCGCATGTGGCACACCGGGGGTGCCGCACTTGGACTTGCACCTTTGCACCACGAAGACGGATGTCGCACAAATGTCGGCACCTTGGACGAACGAGTGGTATCACGGTGCCGCAAACGGTCGATTTTTGGCGGCGAACGGTGCATATTTTGGAGGGGCACCGTCCTGCCCGGGATATGTAGTCAACCTTGATAAAACGTTTGCCCAGCTTGGGAGTATGAATGCCGCACAAGGGTCTTCAGGGATAGAAAAAACGTTTCATCATTGGCGGCTTTAGGTGAATAACTGACCAACCAGAACGGTAAAATAATGTTTGTCTGAGCGTTGAGACGTTTAGACATCGCGCATTGTCATCGCCGGCAACGCGCAAACCGGTCCTAACGGAGCCAATTGGGTGCTCCGTTATATACGCAAGTCTAAGAGGGGCTTGTTTAGGAGGCACAGTATGGGACGTTTTACCAATCCTCGCGATCTGTACTTTGGTGAGGGCGCTCGCCACGAGGTGAAGAACCTCAAGGGCAAGAAGGCCATCATCGTTTCTGGCGGCAGCTCTATGCGCCGCGGCGGATTCCTGCAGGACGTTGAGGCCGACCTCAAAGAGGGCGGCTTCGAGGTCAAGCTGTTCGAGGGCGTCGAGTCCGACCCGTCCATCGAGACGGTCATGAAGGGCGCCGAGGCCATGCGCGAGTTCGAGCCCGACTGGATTATCGCCATCGGCGGCGGCTCGCCCATCGATGCCGCTAAGGCCATGTGGGTCTTCTACGAGTATCCCGAGGAGTCCTTCGATAACATCATCCAGCCGTTCAGCTTCCCTGAGCTGCGTCAGAAGGCTCATTTCTGCGCCATCTCCTCTACCTCCGGTACCGCTACCGAGGTCACTGCCTTCTCCGTCATCACCGACTACGCCAAGGGCATCAAGTACCCGCTGGCCGACTTCAACATCACCCCTGATGTCGCCATCGTCGACCCCGAGCTCACCTACACCATGCCCGCCAAGCTGTGCGCTCACACCGGCATGGATGCTCTGACCCACTGCATGGAGGCCTACGTTTCCACCTGCGCCTCTATGTTCACCGACGCCAACGCTCTGCACGGCATCCGCGAGATCGTCGAGTGGCTGCCCAAGTCCTATGCTGGCGACCATGAGGCCCGTCAGCACATGCATGAGGCTCAGTGCATCGCCGGTATCGCCTTCTCCTCGGGCCTGCTCGGCATCGTTCACTCCATGGCTCACAAGACCGGTGCTGCCTTCGAGAACGGCCACATCATCCACGGTGCCGCTAACGCCATGTACCTGGGCAAGGTCATCCAGTGGAACTCCAAGGACCCGCGTGCTGCTGAGCGTTACGCTTACGTGGCCAAGGAGATCCTGCACCTTCCCGGCGAGACCAACGAGGAGCTCATCGCTGCGCTCGTCCAGAAGATTCGCGACCTCAACGACCAGCTCAACATTCCGCAGTCCATCAAGGATTACGCGAATGGTGGCGTGAAGGTCGACGCCGAGAACCCGCAGATGGTCTCCGAGGAGGAGTTCCTCGCCAAGCTGCCCGAGATCGCCGCGAACGCCGAGCAGGACGCCTGCACGCCCGAGAACCCGCGTGAGACCAAGGCTGCCGACTTCGAGAAGATCCTCAAGGCCTGCTACTACGACACCGACATCGATTTCTAATCGACTCTCGCTGTCTTGCAAGGGGTCTCGTGCTCTATGCACGAGGCCCCTTTTTGCTATGGTGCAAAGGGGTCAGGTTGCTTTGCACCAATCGTTGTTTGATGAAGGGCGGATTCTCGTATGGCGCTTCCCATGGTTTATGGCGGTCCTGGCCG
>ENA-OPDF01000501-OPDF01000501.1-human-gut-metagenome-genome-assembly--contig:-NODE-501-length-27914-cov-4.197818_pt1 | contig 27914 bp, 22 predicted proteins | sample MGYA00241575_ERZ501501 | MGnify/ENA primary metagenome ERZ501501 (study PRJEB25962, sample SAMEA1972229) | human gut metagenome | biome: human gut; feature: human-associated habitat; material: faeces... | reverse complement strand
GAGCCGCTCCTGCATACGGGCGGTGTCGAGACCGGCAAACTGCTTTTCCTCCAGCGCGGCGATCTCTGCTTTGAGACCGTCCAGCTGGTCGGCAAGCTCGATCCGTGTCTTTTGCTGCTGCTCCTCCTGCGCGGCGGCAAGGTCCCTCTGTCCGCCGAGATAGGTGATGCGTTCCTCAAGACCGCGGATCTCTTCACGCCGACGCTTGAGATAGGCGTCCGGCGATAAAAGAAATTCGTCCTTCAAGGATGCGCGCACCGGCTCGGCGAGCTGCGCGAGGATCATCTCCTGCGGAATGAGCGGCAGATACCGCTCCAGCAGGTTCTTGCCGTCCTCCCCCAATTCCTCAATAAAGTAGAGAGGATTCAGAATGGAGAGGAAAACGTCGCGCTCACCAAAGAGATCAGTCAGGTCAAGCTGACGAATCTCGTAGCCGTCGTAGGTGATGGTCATGCGGTTTTTCTTGCGGGTGCGGATCAGCTTGTGGGCAGCGCCGGTTTCATCCACAAAATACATCTGAATGGCAACATCCGGGTTGCTCTCATTGTGGAGCCGGTCGATCCCGCGCTCCCCGAAGAAGGGGAGACCGGTCACGACAAAGGCGATGGCGTCCGCGATGCTGGTTTTGCCCCGCCCGTTCCCGCCTGTGATGACGGTGGGATCGCCAAAGGTCAGCTCCGTGGGACCCTCGTAGGATTTGAAGCCGGAAATCGTCATGCCGGTGATGCGGAATTGTTCAATCTTGTTCAACTGTCTGCTCCTTTCTGTTGTTCCAAATGAATCTCTTTATGCCGCCTGCTGCCCGGACCGGAAGACCTCATAGGTCTCCAGCACATAGAAAATCACGGTGTCCTGCTTGCGGGTCGTGAGCTTCACATGGGAAAGCTGCACCCCTGACACCAGCTCGGGCCGCGCTCCGCGTACATAGGCATAAAGCTGCTTTTTCTCCGGCGTTTCCAGATTGACTAATGTATTGCTGCCGCTCATGCCGCCTTGAACCTTGGCCGCCAGAACGGTGTAGAGGTCCACTGCGGGCGCTGCCTGCGCTGCGCCCTCGAACAGAACGGTCTTGCCGTTGTGCTCGCCGCGTTCCGCGCTCTCACTATGTACCGGTGGGGGTTCCTGCTGCGCCGGTGCTGCCGGGGGATGCTCCTGCGCCTTTGCCGCCTGTTGTGCGGCGCTGCCTTTCGGCTGCGTTGCCTTCTGATCCGGCGCCTTTTTGCCGCTGCCGCTTTCCTGGTCCGATGCAGTCTTGGGCGTCAGCAGGGATTGGATGCCGCACGCCTTGGCCGGTTCCAGCCCAAGATCGCTCAGAGCGCGAAGATAGGCGTTGTCCAGCCTCTGACGCTCACTGTCCTTGATGACGTAGGTTTTGCCGCGCCGCTCGATGTCTACCCATACGGTATCGAGGCTGTAGAGGACGCGCCCGATGCCCCACTGATAGGCGGCGCGCTTCATACTGTCGGAAAGGCCGCCCTTGATCGGCTCGATGTCCGAGTCCTCGGCGCCGTCCCATTTGGTAATGAAGCCCTTGCCCTCAAAGTAAATGGCAATGCCGCAGAGCTGCGCATCCTTCTTTCCGTTGGAGTGCCACGGCTTATATTCGTTGTACCAGTTTTCCGGACCGCACACCTCATCCAGCCGGTTCTGGATGGCGCGGTTGGTCACATAGGGGACCGCCATGCCGCACTTTCTTTCCTCGACGGTAACTTGCAGCCGCCATTCCAGATCCTCCGGTGCAAAGGGCTTGGCAAGTGCCGCCTGCATTTCTCTTGAGTTCACCTTATAGCCTCCTTGTAATGAAGTCGCCCAGGGTACGCCCGTTTGGAACCAAAATGTCCGAATAGTAATAGGCGGGGTCCTTATCCTTCAGATGCTCCAAAAGCGCTTTGTGATCCAGTCCCAACCGGTTATGCGCTGAGGTAAACATATCGTCATTGTCAGGGAGCCCCAGCAGATACCGCGGGAAATTCTTGATCGCCGTTAGCTTTTTATAGCGCGGCAGCACATTATTGCCGGTGCAGACCCTTTCATCGTCATGAACATTGGAGAACGGGTAGAAAAACATCGGCGTGCTCTCCGTGGGCGTCTCATCTGCGACGACGCCCATAGAGCAATCTGCCACCTTCCCGCTGCTGAGCACACGCAGGCCGAACACCAGACGCGGCAGCGGGAAATCCGGATATTCCGTATCCCTGTAGATCACATCTGCCCGCAGCTCCGGGTTCCAGATCACATAGCGGCGCTCCGCTGCGTTCATGGCGATATGGAGACAATGCTCCGGCAGAAATCCGCTGTCCAGATAGTCGTTGGTGGTATAGCTCCCGTTAAGCGCGAAGTAAAACTCGATCGGGTCGATCTCACGGTAGCTTACCACGCCGCTTGCAGATCGCTCCTGCACGATGATCGTATTTCGGCTGGGGGAGATGCGAAGGATCACATCCTCCGGTGCCTCGGTTCGCTTGTAGTTTGCCATCATGCAGCCTCCTTTCCAATGTAAGCGGCGGTGTTCCGCTCGCCTGTCTCAACGGCCTCTATGCGTTCGAGCTCCCTCTGACAATAGAGAATCATGTTGATAAATGTATTGAGGAAGATATCCGGTACACAGTAGTCCGGTGAGAGCGTAATGTCGATCTTGACATTTGTTCCCGAGAAGCGGTATCGAACATCGAAGACAGAGTTAGAGGCATCTGCCACATAGAAAAGGAAAATATCCTTGATTTTCTCCTGCCATGCGTTGATTCGGAAGGGAAGCGAATCGCTGTCCTCGCAACCCCGTGCATAGAAACGGTCAATATGGTCGTGGGAAAAACGCACGGTTACCATATCGTCCTCATTGTCCGGCGCGCCCTCATCAAAGACGACCATCATCAGCTCATTCGAGATTATCTCCATGTCCTCTCCATCTACCGCCGGATAGTCCTTGATGATCTCCTCCAACACTTCCGGCCGGTCCGTGTGCAGGAATTTCAGAAGCCGCAGGAACAGCAGGACATCGTTTTCATATTCGTAATCGTACATATTGCCACCTCAGAAGAAGACACGGCGGCGTGTCTGAAAGGCAGGAGCTTTTCCCGCTCGATGAATGATCCCTCTGACCCAGCCGTTTGCGTCGTCGTCGGCATGTTCCTGAAAATAGGGGATGGTAACATCCGCTATCTCGAACGCGTTCCAATCAATGGCGGCAAGGTCAAGCGTACCGTCCTCTTTCAGCTTGTCCACCAGCGACTGGATATAAGGATTGTGTCGCGGCGCTGGGAAAAACGGTTTGCATTCGGGCGCCTCACACAAGAGCTGCATAAAGCGTTCTCTGTTGAACTCACGCACTCTCCCTCACCCCCTGGCTCAGCGTGACCATGCACACTGCGTGTTTGCCGGCATGATCCAAGACCTCGCGCTTTTCCTCCTCGGATGCGGATGCACGGTGCAGCGCGGCGTAGTAAATGCCGCAGTCCGGGACGGGAACACCTCTTTGCATGAGAATATGCCAGACCCCATGTGCCAGCAGTTCGGGATCGCTGCCGTCCACAACCGTAGAATAGAACTGCGTATCGCCGATTTTCTGCGCGCTGCCAAGGTCTGCCTTGCGGAGCATTGCCTCCAAGTGATAGGCGGCGGCTTCATGCTGCGCTTTCTCTCCTGCTTTGAGCAGCTTCCGGAACACCTCCGGTTCCTGCTGCCCGAGCACAACGCCAAAGGGACGTGGGTATTTGTGCTCCCACACGCTGCCCGATGGGTTAAATTGGCGGTACAGCTTTCCAAGCTCCGGGCGAAGCAGCTCCGCCACAGTTTCCCACACCTGTACGCGCAGGGCTTCTTCCTTTCCGGCAAAGCCGTCCACGGGGACGACGATCACCATATCACAAGATTTCATTTTTCCTCCTCATCAGTATTCATCCGACAGCATGATCGTGGTAGCTGAACGGTCCGCCTCCGTGATGATCAGGATACGGATCTTGCCGCTGACCTGATACCATGACAGAATACGGTCCCCGCTGCCTATCGCCTGTTCATTGGCTGCGCGGTCGTTATTGCAGGTGTCGCCCCAGTCGCCGTGAATGTGCCGCTGAAGAAGATGAAGGAGCCTTTTTCGGGAAAGCATCTCTGAGACGGCCCGCGTGGCGTAGACTGTTCCGGGACGAAACCGGATGGGTTTGTATTGCATGATGTGTTTTATCTCCTTTCTTCACGTCAATGCCTTGAAGCCGTTCGGCGTCAGAACATTAAAGATCATTTTGTTTGAAATGGTTTCGGTGATTTCGCTGCCCATGTGGTCGCCGCGATAGTTGAATTTTTCTTCGCTCTCCGTGCGCACGACCTTGATGATGCGGCCCTTGATGATGTGCGGGGTATCGCATTCGATCAGGCCGTTGATCATGCCGGAGCCTCCAATCAACCCGATCTGGCTGATGGACAGCGGCAGCAGCGGATGCTTGACGCCGCTATCCAATTCACTGCGCGCCATCATCTGGGCGAAGCTGTCAGATCTTCTAAGCTGCTGCTCCAGCTCCTTCTGATTGAACCGCTCTCCCTTGAAGGTGTTGAGCATCATGGGCTGCGCCGGAAGCGCATAGCGGCTCTCAGGGAGCTGCGTCAGCGACGGTATCGCGGCAGGACTGCACGCAAGCTGCTCCAGCCAGAGCGTATCCGGAAGCCCCGTATCCCGTTTTTTTCGGATACCCAGCACCGCAATCTGCTTAAACTTTTTGAACTCGCTGTCGGTGAAGCGCCAGACGGTGAACTCGTCAAAATTGTCCACGAGGACGCGGCAGATATCCGAGGTCAGCCGGTAGTAGGGGATAACGTAGATCAGCAGCCCGCCGTACATCAGCGTGGGAATGCTTTCGATCAGAAACCTTTTCTCGTGCCGGGAGCGCCCACCGCTTTCGTTGATGACCGACAGATACGGCGGGTTCAGGAAAAGCAGATGAAACGCTTCGTGACTGATGCGGCTGTGAAAGAAGCTGCCGAAGCCGACGCGGTGAAGCCTTGTCTGCGCTTCCTCTGCGCGGCTCTCGTCCAGCTCCACGCCGTAGGCGTAGCAGTTATTCCCCTGCGCCAACTGACGCAGGGCCTTGCCGCAGCCGCAGCAGGGATCAAAAAGATTTGTCGTGACGCCTTCGGGAAAGTGAATGCCCCGCAGGAGCAGCGAGATGTTGTCGGGATCGGTGGGATAATAGCCCAGCTTAATGTTATTCATGAGCCGTCCGACGATCGCGGCGTTGGTTTTCTGCCCCGTGGGAAACGACGCGGTGAACTTGGCGAGCGCTTCATAGACCGGCTTATAGCCCGTGCTCATAAGCTGGAAGCCTGCAAGCCCGCGCCGGAGCTGGTCTGCTGCTGAGGCGAGCGGGTATTCCTCCATTTCCAGCAGGAAAAGCTGGGAGGCGGTAAGCCGTTCGATCAGGTGCGCGCGGATACGCTCCAATTCCGTGTAGGTGTCCCGTGCTGCTGTAAGGTCGCTCTTCCGGTATCTTTCGATCCTTGCCCGCTGCACGACCATACCCTGCGCCGACTGCATGATCTGTACTTGGAGCTGGGCGAGCTGGTCAAGGGCATAGGGCTTTTGCGTCTGTAGCTCAAGCGGCTCGCTCATCGTTTGTACGATCCTTTCTCAGCGCACTCAGCGTATCCAGCAGATGCAGGTACGACCACTTCTTGAGGTCTCTGCATGTGAGATAACGGTTATAGCCGCCCTTATAGTCCCGGCTGTGGCGGACGGTGCGGTAGAGAAGCACGTCATTTCCACCGCCAGCGGGCTGGTAAAGGCAGATATAAATACCGCCGGTCTCCCACATTCCGATCAGGGTACACTCTCCCAATACGGCGATGCCGCCGGGATTGGCGCTGACCGTGGCATCGCGGAGCCCCAGATCCTTGGCGAGCGCACGCAGAAAGGTTTTTCCCACATTGAGGAAGACCTTTTTGCTGCCATTAGGTCCGCACTCGCTATCGCCATAAGCGAAGCTGAGGTCATGACTGAGCAGCGCGGATAAACGCCGCATATTGCTCTCCTGTGATTTCACAGACATAACGGTCCCTCCATTCTTAAAGATAGAAGAGAGGCAAGGAACGCTTTGCTCCTTGCCTTCTGCTCGTGCGGTTCATGCCGCGCCCTCCCAATTTCTTTCGACCTGCGCAGATGCTTTGGCTGCGGCCACCGTGCCAAGCGGGATACGCTTGGCGCAGTATGCCCTCAGCCGGACGCTGCCGTTCTCGGTCAGAACGTCGTGATAGCGTTTTTCATAGAGAATGACATTGCCGTTTTCGCTGATCTGCATTCGGCTTTCCGTTCTGATCTCCCGCATAGGCTCTTACGCGGCAGGACGGATGATGCGCTCATTTTCGAAATCGAATACGGGCGCATTTTCCTCCGGTGTGCCGGGAATGAGCTTGAGGGTGTAGCCCTGCTCACGTGCCAGCTTGAAGATGCCGACGATGCGGTTAAGCTCTTCATCCACCGCTTCCGGCTCGGCGGCGTTCTCTTCCTCGCACGGCGCGGCCTGTTCCGCTTCAGGTTCCTGTGTTTCCTCCGGCGCCGGTTCGGTAACATCCTCCGGCACCGCTTCGCAGGCGTCGGTCATGACCGTTGGCTCCTTTTGACAGGGAACGGTCAGTGCCGTCCAGATCGAGCGGAGCAGGGAGGCAAGGAGCGTACCGATGAGCGTGCGCTTTTTCGGCGTCAGGTTGACGACCTCTGCGGCATTTACTTCGTCGATCTCGCTGAGCGTTACCGTCAGCTTTCCGGTCTCCACATAGCAGGCGGCGAGGAAGCAGGTCACGGCGGCGCTCTCCGAGGCATAAACCTCCGGAGACTGCACACGTTTGGCGAGCAGGCGCTTGCAGACGATGCTGCCGGCGTCCATATCATCGACGCGGATCACATCGGCATTCACGGCTCCGGCACGGACTGTTCCACTCCCTGCGATCGTTCTGGCTTTGATGCCGCCGGCCACCTCAAGACAGCCGTGAACGACCAGATGCTCCGTTGTAAGGGATTCATAGCGGACGGTTTCTCCCTTTGGAATGTAGACGGTTTTCATATTGCATTTCTCCTTTTCCTTATATGGGCGGCGTGTGCCTCCCATTTTTCTTTTGGTACTCAGGCGGCCCTCTCCTCACGCAGGCGGACGGGCAGCACCAGCGCAAAATCGCTGCGACCCTCCGCCTCGATCACGATGGGGGTGTAGATGCCGCTGAGCTTGAGGCGCACCTCCGGTTCCTTCCGAAATTGTTTTAGCGCCTCGAGCATATAGCGAAGATCAAAGCCTACGACCATATCGCCCCGTCCGGACATGGAGACATGGGTCGCCAAATGGCCGGAAGGCGCGTTCATGGAAAGCTCTTCCCCCGCAAAGCGTACGTACGGATATGCACAGACGCCGGCGCACTCTTTGAGATAGGTAAGCTCACGAATCAGCTCATCCGTTCGCACCGTGATCACTTCCTGATACTTTTGGGGGATCGCGGTATCGGGATCATAGGTGTCCGCGCCATACCTACGGGCATACAATTTGAGCGTGCCGCTCGAAAAGCAGACGGCACGTTCATCGACCTGCATTGTGACCTCACAATCCCCAAATGCCTTCAGGTGCACAAGCGCATCGCCCGAAAGCAGACACGGAAGGGGAAAGACAGTATCCGGCTGCGTGTCACAGGCCATGCGGCGCCCATCCAGCGAGAAGATCCGGTTACCGCGAAACTGAATACAGGCGGCCTTCGGATTTGTGCTCGGATCGGCTCTCTGCACAGCATAGCGCACACGCTCGACGCTGCGGAAAAGCTCTGCGGCGTTCACACGCAGGGATGCATCATTCTCTACGGTCCTGCACTCCGGATAATCTTCATGGGAGGCAACGGTGAACGTCGCAGCTCTTTGCCCGCAGTGCAGCTCCAGCTTCCAATTCTTTTTGTTCTCTGTATCAAGGGTAAGTGTCAATTCCCCTTCAAAATGGGCGCAGGCTTTCATTACATCCTTTGTCCTCTGAAAAACGAAGGATAGATCATCGCCGCAGGCCAGAAGCTCTGCTGCGAGCCATGTGTCCATGTCTGTTGCGGCCAGCGTGCAGCGTCCGTCCTTGACGCTGACGGCGATCTCCTCCAGCATGGGGAGCGCGCTCTTTTTCAGCACCCTGCTGACCTTATTCATTGCCTCCGCAAACGCTTTCGCGTCCACTGTGATCTTCTTCATGCCGCCTTCCTCCTTGGCTGCTTTTCCAATACCGTCTGCATGCGGATCGTCCTCGTTGAGAAATCTGTTTGAAGGGCGATATTCTCTCCGTGCGTCAGGATGTTATATACCATTGTCAAAACGGCCGTGGCCGCCGTGACGTTGGCGACGATGCTCTGCGGGTCCGCCTGCGCTGCCTCTGCGCAGCTCAGCTCTGACGGGAATTTATCCGTGATCTTCATCATTTCCGGGTGAACGCTGCCGATGGGCTTGCGCATGGTATGCCCGTTTCGGCGTACGCCGCAGACCACCTGACCGGTGTAGCTGCCGTTGCCGCTGTCGATATAGACGAGATCATCACTTTGGCAGAAAGCCTCGTGGCAGAGCTGGCGTGTCCGGTTATTGTCCACGCAGCCGAGCAGAATCACCATTTCCTTTACAATTTGGGAAAAGCGTTCCTCCGGCCTCCAGTATCCCGGTTCGATCAGCGCCATGAGGTCGTCGAGCGTTTCGATGAAGCTCGGAACATACGCGGTCTCCATGCCGAGAACTGTGGAGTATCGCTCTGCCAGGATACGGGCTTTGTTTTCGCCGAGGTCTGCCGAAACAAAATTCTGCCGGTCGAGGTTTTTCGGCTCTACGATATCTCCGTCGCAGATCACAAAGCGCGTTGGGCGGTCCAGCATGTGCAGCAGACGATAGAGGTACGGAGCGATATAGCCGCCCGTTCCTCCTGCGCCCAGCATCACGATCTTGACCGGGCGATCCATCGGGAATTTCACCACTTCACCTCCGCGAGAAGGCCCATGAGACCGCGCTTCTTTTCCGCTTTCACGGATGCTTTTTTGCGGATGCTGACCTGCTCCAGCCACTCCTTCGGAAACGGATACTCCAGTCCCTCGATGACCGTATCCGGATCAATAGGGACAAAGCTGTCGCCGCAGAAGATGCGGGCCTCGATCTCGGGATAGAAATGATCCAGCTTGCCCAGCACAAGGTAGAGCCCCGTGGAGCGTTCATCCTGGTCATCCGTGCCGGAGAAAAAGGCGTCCATGCTGTTGTGGGAGTGGATATCGGCATAGCAGATATACCGCTCTGCGTCATCATAGGGACAGTCGTGGAGGTTCGCCTCGACTCTCTCCTTACACACGCTCTGTTTGGGAACGTAGGCGAAAAAGCGCTTTTCCTCTTTGTCCCAATAGATCAAAGCCAGCGCTTCATTTTCCTCATTCTCCGTCATAAAAGCGCGGAAGAACGCGATGATCTCACCCATGAGCTGAGCGGGGATCTTCGGCAGAGCCGGGGTAAACCCGGCCCTGATCTCCGAAAAGTCCACTACGTTGTTTTTGGGGGCGATGAACTCGCCCTGCTCCATTTTACGAAGCTCATAGATCCTGCCGTCGCGGGAGGGGATGAGGCAGATGACCTTATCCGATGCGCGAGCCTCCTCCAAGGTGCCGAATCTGCCCTTGTAGGCAGCCTTGCCCTTGGTCTTCATTTCCACCTTGGGCTTTACATAGCAGCGGGGATCTTTTTCTTTCGATCTTTTGAGGGCTTCCAGAAATTCGCGGGAGCGCTCGATGGTTTCCTTCATGGAAATGATCGTGGTTCCCTTGGAGTCCTTGACCTCTTTGCGGATGCCGCAGTATTCCACGCTCCAGGAGACGCGCTTGCCCTCCTCCAGATCAGTGAAGTCCTCAGACTTTAGGATACGGAGGTCCTCAAAGGTTATGGCGGCGTCCTCGATGTCCTCTTTTATGCCCTTGTGATAAAAGACCGGAGGCTTTTCCAAGAGGCCCTTCTTGGTGTTCTCTGCCGTTTTCTGCTCGAAGGCTGCGGCGATGGGATTTTCCGCTGCCGCCGTTTCCTCTGACTGTGGGGGTGTGATTGCCTCGTCCTGCGGTGCAGCGGCAGGCTTTGACATAGGCGCTGCCGTAGGCGTTTCCTGCGGGGCAGGCGCCGGAGCAGGCGCTGCGGCTGCTGCGGGCGCTTCAAAGGGGTTGCCCTGATTAGTCGCGCCCGTGCTGTCTCCAAAAATTGCGTTGATGTCGAGTCCTTCTTCACCGGAGATCTCCGTAAAAGGCCATGCGTTGCTGTTGGGTTCACTCATAAATGCTTGCTCCTTTCGATTTCTGGACAAAAAAAGACCGCAATCGCTCGCATGAGCAATTACGGTTTCGTTCTTGTCCTTTATTGAATTCCAGTTCTTTTGAGTTTGGCAGAGGGCGCACTGACCCCCTTTCTGTCGCCGTTCCTCCCTAACTTACTCCGCCCTAACTTACTTCGCCCTGAAATACAGCCTCATTCTACCATCCCGCTACCTGCCTGTATAGTTGGAGTTTTTCCATAGTTGGTACTGGTCGCACCTTTCTTTTCCTGTTATACTAGCTTAGAGTTCTTTGATTTCAAAAAATGTTTAAGTTATTTTTGCTGCAGAGTAACTGCATAGAAAAACACTCGATATACCCCAAGCAATAAAGATGAAATCGTAAGCTGTCCACTTATAAGTAGGTGGACAGCTTACGATAGTCATAAAGATAATTGCGTTATGCGGATCAGAATAGATGGTTAGGAAGAGAACGACAGCATGATTTTGACCACAAACTGTTTGCACGAGTGCTATACTTCGTCGTCTCTTTCTCCGATGGTCACGACAAAACCCGTATCAGTATCCAACCATTGTGAAGATGCAATCTCCATATGCTGCCCATTTTTATCAATATCAACATGGTAGTAGGCTTTGTTATCAAATATCATCCAATCCTTGATGACTAGATTGTCCATACAGGTAATTGCACAGTTTAATCCCTCATATGGAGTTAAAGATTGCCAATAATAATTAATCCAGTGTGCGCTACCAGGTTCTATCATGGTGCGACGAATAGTAATGTGATCGAATTTTTGGTATTCTTGCGGAATTTCGAATGAATATTGTTTAAAATCAACTCCTCCGACCTTAATATCGGATGAAATTCCCTTTATCTCATGGTCATGACCTTCGGGGGGCAAAATACATACATTATCAATGGTTGAATTAGGCTTTTCGAACATGACTCTTATTGGAGTATACGCTTTACTAATTTTATACATTGTGTTTGTCAAGTCAGTTTTGCAAGTGACAACCTTTTTTTCCTTGTCGTAGTAAGCTGTGATATTCAGTACGACATTTGTTTTGAAATTATAATCGAACATGGTTGATAAATCATGTATTCTTTTCTTAAAAAGGCTGTTTATATTTGAATACTGCTCAATTTCTTTGTCGGATGGCTTTATAATTAAGGCGAGAGCCTCCTGCTTGTCTGACTCAGAGAGTCGAGTTAAAAAAGCTTTTGAGACAACAATGTCAGATAAAATGTTTGATACAAAATGCACGAAAGCCTCAGAGTTTTTTGAGAAGTCAAATATTGCACCGATGACTAATGCTACGCCTAAAGAAGATAGTACACCTGAAACGATGCGTTGGATCTCAGTAAATAGCGTGTGACTTTCAGCGGGTATAAGGGAAAAAAACACGCTTGCAATAATTAAAGATAATCCAAGGAAGAACCATTTTGTAAAAAAGTGAAACCATTTTAATGGTCTATTGCTCTTTTCTTTCCTCCGCTTTTCTTTTCTTTCTTGCTTGAGCTTCCGCGCATTTTCCTTTTCTTCTTGCTTATGCATCTTTACTGCTGCGTTGTATGCTACCTTTGCTTGCCTGCGCCGTTCTTTTTCGTCGCGTTTTTCTGCTAATTGTTTTTCTTTTTCCGTTACACACTCTATATGCTCGATATGCTCAAATTCGGCAATTTCTTCATGCGTTTGTGTTGGCATACAATATCCCTCTCTGTAATTATTTCAAAAAATTAGCGATACAGGAATGTTGCTTTATTATGTTCGACAGGGAAAGCTTATGGGGTGCTGGGATGTTTTGACCGTGTGGCTTTTGAACTTTTTATTACGCCGCTGTTGCGCGATAGGGCGCTTGGGAGCAATCCGCATGGGGCTTGCTCCCAAATTAGAGACGATAAGAGCTTCAAGCAGATAGAGCTTTAGTAAAAGAGCTATGCGATGAACAGGTCAGGAAAGTTGTATGAGCCTGAACAGAATCCAAATTATTCCCCAGCGCTCTATGTGTTCTTTCATCTGCAAAGATGTGTGACTTGACCGATATGATGGTTTTATCACCCAAACTTTGTGGCTGATACCTTGAAATGCCGCAACTTCAAATAAACTACAGTATTGAGTGGGGCAACAATGTGGCCATGGAATCTTGATAGAGGTTACACGGCCACATTGTTAAGAGTTTTCGACGCTACACAGATGATGGCATTTGGCCGAAGACATCGTTGGGTAGGGCTTGGTATGTCAATAAGGTGCTGGTAACATCAGGAAGGGAATGTTTATAGGGTAGAGCGATAGGCAAGAGTCCTACAAATCGTATCATCAAAAGAACTGTTCATAGGAGACCCAACATCAGCAAAAGGCTCGTCCCAGGCATTAAGCGGTGACTGTGATACTATTTGCATTTCGTTTAGACGAATCATATCGCGGGATGGCAGTATTGTGTGCGCCCTTTTTTCGAGACCAGATTTCGTCATAAAAGGGATAAGAACTGGCGGTTTAGATGTAATCTCGCTTGTTGTGGTAGAGGGCGAAATTTCACTATGCCAATTGTAAAGTTGAACTGAGATGCACTCACACGGGATACTGTCAGGGGGAGCAGTAGAAATTCCACTTATCAAAAGTATCACATATTCACTTTTGGGCAGTGCACCTTGTGTAGGGAGAGATACCTTGTACTGCAAAACATTCCCAATTTGCCAAGGACATTTAAACGCCCACGTTGGGGTTCGCAACTTTTTCTTTGCAGGCATAGGCGTGGAGAGCTTTTGACGGGCGCGGAGTAGTTCGAGCCTTCGCTGTGCGCACATATTAGGTTTCCAGAGCTCGTCTATATTTCCTAGTTCGCTTTCAATTGAAGCCAATGCGTACATTTTTGTTCTCTCACTGAGCCGACCAACTTCCCATTGGGCAAGGGATAGTGGTATCCACAGACAGGAACTCTGATTTATTGCGAACTCTGCGATAATAGATTGCTCTGCTTGAATATCCGACTGCCCAATAATTATTTTTTCTCGATAAGCATCTCGTATATCGCAGGCATCGTCATTTTGAAAAATTCGATATCCCCATGTCCCCAAAATAGGCACCTCCCTATAAAAGACGCTCAGGAATACTTGACAAAACGTCCAAAAGTTCAAAAACTCTTGCTACTTCATCTGCAGCAGCCTCCCAGTTTTTTTGGGAAAACTCATTGCGTGCGTTATCTAATGCATCCAATGTAAACGCAGAGATTAGGATTTGCTCGACAATTTTTGATTTAACAAAATCTAATCCTGTGACTATGGGAATCATTTCCCGTTCAACATCAGGCCCAATTGGATGCTTGCTTGTATGGATACCGAGAACTGTTCGAGCATGCTCAGAATATCGACGAGCAAAATTGTTTGTGCGTCCAACATAATGAACTTTGCCAGTGGATGTGTTGTAATGAACATACACAGTATGTCTCTCCCAACTGCGATTGGATTCGCCTGTTTCTACTGCGGCATCAACAATTGCTTGTACGCTATCCACAATTCCGCATCTGACTTGATTGAAATAGGCAATAGCGCTTTGTGCAGAGACTATTGTGTCAGCAACGCCTGATGAAAACTCCTGTAAATTGGCATCAAGTGATTTGGATAAGTCGCGAATCAACTCTTGCCCTTCGGGGGTTGTGAGATAGATAGCTGTTATTGTGACAATGCCAGCAGCCACGGCGGCGGCTTTGGTCAGCGCTTGAGATGCGGCGGCTGCAGTTGCGGCGGTTGCGCTTCTGCCGATAGGATCAACCATGTTTGCGGGATTATCTGCTACATACAGGTACTGCACCATGCTGATTGGATTGGTGACGGAGCCTTTCACCGAATCAACTGCCGCAAACCGCTTGTTCTCTGCGTCGTACATTCTCGCTTTGGCGTAGAACTGGTTCAGGACATCGTCGTACTCATGCGTCGCATAGGTAATCTCCGGCAGCAGGCGGCGGAAACCGCCATTAACCGTGATGTCCGTGTAGCGGCGTACTTCGCCCCAATCTGTGTAATCCGCACGGGCAGCCACACGGCCATACTGGTCGGAGAGATTGACTACACTACCGAGACGATCCGTATGGACATAGGAGGTGTTCACGCACTGCTTGACATTCTGCCCCCACCAGTTGCTGCCTTCGCCTGTGATGAACACCTTGACCTTATCGAGACCGTAGGTGTAGCGGAAGTCATAGCCATCCTGCTCGGATTTTACCAATACGCGCTGGTCAATGTCAAGGCGGGTATAGTCAATGACATAATCCGTCTTGATAACCTCGGGCTTTTCAATGCCGGTTTCCACGCTGGGAGTCTGGCAGTGGAAGTCCGTATAGCCGTGGCTGTTGTCCAGCAGGATCTGCTCCGTGCCAACGCGCACACCGAGACCGTTAAAGGTATATGCGCTGACCTCGCCGGTCTTATTGGTGCCCTGCACCATGCGGTTTGTCTCGTCGTAGAGGTAGGTCGCAACGGTGATATCCTGCGGCCCCATGGTCGTGGGAGAGCAGAGTTCATCTTCCTTTACCAGATTGCCGCGCTTATCGTAGGTATAACTGTAATCATAGATGCGTGTGAGTTTCTGCTCATAGCCGCAGGAATGCTTGCTGACCATCTGGTTGAGGTCATTGTACTGCCAGCTATCCTCCTCACCTGCGGTAGGACCGGCCTGCTTGAGAAGATTGCCCAGCGTGTCGTAGGTGTAGGTATAGGAGAGCGTATCAAAGGGATAGACCTCCAGCCTGCGGGTGCTTCCGGTGAGGCGATTGAGCGCATCATAGGTGTAGGTTGTGCGGCTCTTGAGGTTCTCCGTGGCATCGCTGTCCCTCTGGAACTTCGTCAGTACGTTGCCCTCGGCATCATAAGTGTATTCATACTTGACCTTGGGCGTCTTGTTGTAAAGCTGGAAGGGATCGGTGTCCACTGTTTTGAGGAGATTACCCTCTGCGTCGTAGGTGTACTGCTCCACCCAGCCGTTGGGGTAGGTCAGCTTGATCGGACGGTTGGAGGCATCGTAGACATAGACATAGGTGCCGTTTTCAGCGTCGATCACACTGGTGAGATTATAAACGGCATCGTAGAAGTTGGACACCTTGCTTCCGTCCGGATAGGTAATGCTCGTCTGATTGCCGACTTCATCGTAGGCATAGGAAACCGTATTACCCTTGTGGTCGGTCATCTTCTGGAGGCGGCCAAGCAGATCAAGTTCAAAGGCGTTTGTGCCGGTCCAGTCGTTCATCTGCACCAGCTCGCCGACCTTGTTGTACTGATAAGTGACTTCTTTAGCTCCATTATAATTGATTTTCTGGACCAAATCAAGGGCAGTATAGGAGTACCGCGTTACATAGCCATCGGCGTCGGTCTTGGAGATTATGTTCTCATTGCCGTCGTAGACATAGATGGTGCTGTCGCCGAGCGCATTGATCTCGCGTGTGACGAGATTGCGGCCATCATACTCGTAGAGAGTGATCTCGTGGGAGTCAACGCTGTTGAGCGTGTCTACACGATGGAGGTCAGTGGAGATTAGCTGATTATTTCTATTATAGTGGAATACCGCTTCCGTCCCCAGCGCGTCAATGGTTTTGATAATATTGCCGTTGCCGTCATAGACATACTGCGTGGTATTGCCGTTGCGGTCAGTGACCGAGGTGATGCGCCCAGCAGCATCATAGGCGAAGAACTGCGTATTGCCGCGGCGGTCTGTGACTGCGGTTACGCGGTCCAGTGCATCATAGGTATAACTTACGGTGCCGGCAACATCTGACATGGAAATAAGATTGCCGTTGGCATCGTAGACGTAGCGGGTGACAATGCCCTTGGCGTTGGACGCACTTGTCACATTGCCCGCGAGGTCATAGGCAAAGGAGGCTGCATTGCCCTTAGCGTCGGTGACTTTCGTGACGCGGTCACGGCTGTCGTACTCAAAGCGAGTGATATGACCGAGAGCATCCGTCATGGAGATCAGGCGCCCATCCGCGTCATAGCTGTAGAAGGTTTCTGCACCTTCCTCGTTAACTGCCTTGATCATGCGGCCATCTGCATCATAGGTGTTGTATGCGGAATTGCCTTCGGCATTGATGCTGGAGACTGCGCGGTTCAGTCCATCGTAGATATAACGGGTGGTATTGCCGTTTCCGTCTGTGGAGGCAATCAAGTTCCCCTCGTTGTCATACTGGAAAGAGAAGATGTAGCCTTCAGCATTCGTATAGCTGGTGAGCCGGTCAAGCGCATCGTAAGTGTAGACCGTTACATTTCCTTCCGCATCCGTGGCTTTCGTGACATTACCGTTGTGGTCATATTCCGCACGCGTGATGGCGCCGTTGGGATCGGTAATCGCTACAGCGCGGCCAAGTGCGTCATAGGCATAGCTCGTCGTGTTGCCGTTGGCATCGGTGACGGTGCTGATATTGCCGACCTCATCATAAAGATAGCTTACTACGCCGCCAAGCGCATCGGTCACAGAAATCACATTGCCGACAGGATCATAGGCGTAGACGGTGATGCCGCCCATGGCATCTGTCATGCTTATGAGCTGACCATTGGCATCGTACGCATAGCTAATTACATTGTCGAGCTCATTGGCAGCAGTAAGTACCTGCCCATTGGCGTTGTAGGTGTAGGAGACAGAACTGCCGTCAGCATAAGAGATCTTCGTGGCACGACCCAGCGCGTCGTACTCATAGCCGGTCACATGACCGAGCGCATCCGTAGCCGAGAGCAGACGACCAACTTCGTCGTAGGTGCTGACTGTTTCACTGCCCATGGCGCTGACGGTCACAGTCATACGGCCGAGCGCATCATAGGTATAGACGGTGGTATTGCCTTCGGCGTCCATCGTGCGAATTAGGCGGTTTTCCGCGTCATAGGCATAGGTGGTCTCATTGCCATTGCGGTCTGTATTGGAGATAAGATTGCCATTGGCGTCATACTTGCTGACAGTGCTCATGCCGAGTGCATCGGTGATCTTTGTGAGATTGCCGACGCCGTCGTAGGCGTAGGTCGTGGTATTGCCGTTGGCATCCGTGCCGGAAACAGTCCGCCCAACGCTGTTGTAGCTGTTGGAGCGAATGCCGCCCGTTGGATCGGTCGTGGATAGTAGTTGACCGTTTTTGTTGTAGGTATAGCGCCAAATGTTGCCGCGTGCATCTGTCATGGATACCATGCGGCCCTCGGCATCGTAGGTATACCGAGTAATGCTGCCATTGGCATCCGTAGTGGTGGCGAGATTCCCGCTTGAATCGTAGGTGTAAGAGGTCGTGTTGCCCAACGGATCGGTAGCCGCTACAACATTGTTTTGTGTATCACGAATATAAGTCGTGATATTTCCCATGCAATCGCTCTCGCTGGCTGTAAAGCCGTTGCCGTCCACTGTATAGGCCTGAATATTGCCGTCCGCACCGATGATTTTGACCAGCTTGCCTGCGGTGGTGTATTCATACGAGGTCTCATTGCCGGCTGCGTCGGTTACGGAGATAAGGCGGCCCTGCTCATCATAGGCATATGCAGTAATATGACCGAGTGCGTCTGTCATAGAGATGCAGTTGCCTTGCTTGTCGTAGACATAAGAGGTCTGTGCACCCAGAGCATCTGTTACGGAAAGAAGATTACCAGAGGCATCGTAGATGTAGTTGGTCGTGTTGCCGCGACCATCCGTGAAAGAAGAAAGCTGCGCGTTGGTATCATAGGCATAGCTTGTCTCAATGCCGTTGCGATCCCGCATCCAGATAATTTGGTTGAAAGCGTTGTAGCGGTAGGACTCAAGTGTGCCGTCCGGATAGATAATCTGCGTGCAGTTGCCAGAAACGTCGTAGGTATAGCGGGTCGTGTTGCCTTCACGATCCGTTTCGATCACGCGCTGGTTCAGCTCGTTGTAAGCAATGTGCTTGGATCCTTCGCTGTTTGTGCTTTCGATGATACGGCCCTGTTCATCGTAGAGAATGGAAAGATAATAGCCATTTTCCCCAGTACAGGTATTTCGATGTGCATCTTCATCATAAGAAAAACGGAAGGTTCCCTGACCGGTGACGAATTGCTCGACAACGCGCCCCGTGGCATCGTAGTCGTTGGTCAGATAGACTTCGCCCTTGAAGTTTTCAATGCGTTCGAGTAGACCGCTTCCGTACGTATAGCGCAGACTGTCACCATCCGGATTTTCGACGGCGGTAAGAAGCTCGCCGTCATAGGAGAGAGTGATGCTGCGGCCGGTGGAGTCCGTTACACGCGTCACATGTTCACCAGAGTAGGTGAAAGTGAGCGTTCCAGCGTCTCCTGTGACAGAGGAGATGAGATCACCATTGTAGGCATATACGATTTGCTCGCCGTCCAGAGAGGAGATACTGCGGATCTTCTGGCTGACGGAATTGTCGTTGCGGTCAAAGATATAGGTCGTGCCATCACGGTGGCGAATGACATAAGAGGTATCCGTTACATCAAGGCTGAAGGCAGAGCCTGCCTTAGCACGATAGCTGCCATCCGGCATCATGGAGAAATACACATGCCGGTTGTGCGGCGTAAAGAAGTCTGCATAGAGCAGGTCAACATTCAGCTCGTAGGAGTAGTTCGTTGTGAAGCCGTTGCCGAAGTGATGATCCTGTTCAAATGCGGTAGATTCGTAGTAACGAGTAAAGGGGAGGTCATGCCTTCCATACAGGGAAAGGTCGGTGTAGTTCCAGCTAAAGCTGCCAGTGAGCAGATTGACTGGATCGCCGGGCCATTCATAGTAGAGGCCGTTATACTCGTCCGGATTCAGCAGCAGACTGTCAGGGTCTGTATTTGCGACCACCTGAAATGCGAGGAATGTATTGAAGATGGCAGTACGCTCATGGTTTGGCTGGAAGACGATGACATAGTACGCGCCGTTCTCCCATGCCATAGGATGAGGAAGACCGTTTTCATCTACAAGGCTGCCGTCCCAGAACATGAAGTTAAGGATGATGTCGTTGGTGATCGGTCCGGCATCGAGTGCGGTAATGCCGTAGGGATCTTCCGGCGCGGTAAAGCGGACACCGTCATAATAGGAAATCTCAAGATCCTCCGACTCGCCTGCTGCACCCTCTGCGGGGGCGATGACTGTTCCAGCGTCGGGAGAGGTTTCATAAATGCTGTTGACTTCAGGCACGATGTCATCCGTGAGCGCTGTGTCAGATGCGGTCTCATATGCGTTTTCGCCTGCGAGCGCAAGCGTACCGACATTACTATCGCCGGGTTCCTCGGGCGGCATGTAGGGCAGACCGTCGCGGCCAAAGATGTTGGCATTTTGGATGACTTCCTAGGGTGCGTCCTCATAATGCCAGGTATCCAATTCGGCGCGGTCAAAGCCCTGCGCGAGTTGGACCACGTCGCTCGCCTGAGCGCTCGGTGGATCGATATTGTCCAGAAAACGCTTGGCGGAGAGGTAGACGGGGTGTTCGATTTCTTCTCCGCTGACGGGGTCGATTGTGCTGGGGATTAGAGGAATGAGGAAGTCCTCCAGGGCATCCGGGTCGTCGTCGCGGGGTACGAGCGGGATCTGTCCATCCTCCAACCGCTCTGTGTCGAGCTTATAGAGCTTCAGATCGCCGGTCTGATTGCGGTCAATGGCAAAGGTCAGCAGCGTCCACTCCAGCTTGCCAGGCGTTGACGGCAAGGTACCCGTACCATCCTGAATGGTAATAGGCGTTTGGAAGTAATTGATGCTGTCCTTGTACTGATAGGTAGAGATGGGACGGCGGTTGACAGCGCTGTGCAGGAGCATGTTTTTGAAGCGGCTGTCTTGGTCGTCCGTGCCGGGTATTGCGGCAAGGGCCGATACCGGGAGCAAGGTGAGTATTAGGGCGAGGGTAAGTAGCCATGCGGTGAGTTTCTTTGCTCTTCTCATGAGGTTATCCTCCCAACCATAATATTTATATTTGATAAAGTGAAGCGCGTCGGATGCGACTGCGGCAGCTTGATATGTACTCCTCCTTACCAGCTGAGATTTGCAGATATGATTCCGGCGGCGTCGATAGAGATGCCTATCGAAACGGGGCAATCAGAAAGGATATCTTTTATGTTATGAATTATCAGGAGACAGGCACACTTTAAAGTCTTGCGTTTTGAAAACTCTTAGCGCTTGTATTGGGAAGGTATAGATTGGCTGATAGGCAATGTGGGTGTTTTCGTGGTGGGGGGTGTATTCCTACTAATATCGTGTAATAAGAGACGAAAACTGTTGCGGTAAAAGCATGAAAAAGGGGAGAACCTTACATAGCCAAGAAACATAAGAAATCCAAAATGCTGATAATGGTGTGCTATGGATATTAGTTCTCCAGAGAGGACTGATTTTATATAAAGGCATGGATGTACAAATGAGCTGGTAAGCGACGCTTATCAGCTCATTTGCAAAAATAGGAGGAAAGATTATTCGGGGTAGTCTCCCCAAATTTTGTAGTAGCAATCCCAGCAGTAAATCTTACCGTCAGGCCCTTTGAAGCCTTGACACGGCGTGCCGCAGCAGACGCATCTAGTTTCTCCGTTATGTCCCATAGATTGTACCTCGTATACTAATATTTAAAAGAACCATTAGGGGCAGGTTTTGCTAATTGAAGGTCCATCAAAAGTAACACCATTAATGTTACCGCTTACTGTGAGCGTATATTTTTGCCCACTTACTACGTTATGCGTTCCACTCAGAATCAAGCGAGAAGTTGACGAACCAGACCATGAATCAATCAACGTATTGCCGCACCAAAGATCCATGGTCGCATCAATTACCTTACCACTGTCCGTAATGACCACTTCACATGTGGCTGTTGAGCCGGAAAAAGTAAGTGTAGGAACGACCCGAATTGCACGAAATGTTGCGTTTGCTGTCATGATCATCATGAAAAGAACAAGCAGCAGAGCAGTCGACCGCTTTCTCGTAAAAAACACCTCCTTTCATTGTTCCTAATTTCTAGAACGATGAAAGGAGGCTTTTTTGGACAAGAAATATTAATTTGTAATAGTAACTAAATAAATGCTTTCCGCTATATGCAAGATAACATCTTTGCTCAGGTTGCTGTCTATGGCACAGAAAACTCCTGCTTCAGTATCGATCCAGAGTAAGTTATTGGATTCTGAATCACTGGAAGCTGCGTAAAAATCTGCGATTATGCCATTGACAAGGACATGCTCTGGCTGTTGGTCAGTAAAAAGCTTTGCTTGAACTTCGCTAGATAGACGATAGTAGTCGAATATTACGATTTCTCCGGTGCTGGAATTTTGATAAAGGGCGCTATATACTGTTTCATTTTCATAAATATCTGGCTCGTCAAATCCATCCGGTAGCCATGTCAGTTCATAATGAGGCAAGTCCTTTGCCGCGGAACTTGGCATAATGCGGTATACAATACTATGCTCATATACTTCTTTGATCCAGCCAAGGAATGCAGCTCTTGCTTCCATGTCAACTGCCAAATACATACTGCCGACGAGAATGGCTGCGAGGAATATGGAGGCGATGCGCCGTATCGCCCTATAGAAATAGGGATGCTTTGCGCGGTGAAGAAGCCTTCTGATTTTCTTTTCAAATAAATCAGAAGGTTCATACTGCTGCACAGGATCGTAGTCAGAAGTGATAGTATGTGCAAACAGTTCGCTTGACCGAGCGGCAGAAGAACGGAGCATTTCATCTGTGATCATAGCTTACAGTCCTCATTCTCATATAATGTCTCCAGCTTCTTCCGGGCACGCTGATCTGCTTTGATTGCTGCGGCAAGGGTCATATTCAGCATGGGTGCTATTTCACGAAGGCTATACCCGTGATAATATTTCAGCCATATTACTTGGCGCTGTTTTGCTGGAAGCTTTAGGATAAGTTCGGAGAGCGTGTCTTCATTCTCTGTATGTACAGGTATGCCGTACGCAATGGCATCCAGAGGAATTTCCTGATGCCGTTTTCTTCTTCGGAGAATGTCGATTGCTCTATTCTCAACTATAGTAACGACAAACGATTTCGTTTTTGGACACACAGGCTCGGATATTTTAGTGATGTTTTCTGCAATCTTAACAAAAGCATGATGTACTGCATCCTCGGCATCCTGCTCGTGCGTCAGGAATTTGAATGCGGTGTGGAACATCAGACCGCGGTATGCCTCATAGATTTGCTCAAACTTTGATTTGTCTTCGTCGGTTTCTATAATTTGTAGATATATCAACATAGTAAATCCTCTTTCTGAAGTGACAGCCTACTAAATAATGTGGGCATTTGTCTTCTGCTTCTTGCCCTGTGCAGGGCGTGTTGCGCTTGTTGTATATTTGCGAGATGCACGCTGCACAGAATAAAGAAAAATTTGCCAGACAATGATTAGCTCATCGTCGGTGACAAGTGTATGGGGATGCTGGAGGCCGTGGGCGAGGTGTTCCAGGATGCCAAATATCAGCGCTGCATCGTGCATTTCTACCGCAACGTTTTCTCTGCTGAGCCCAGATCAAAGGTCAAGCTCGTGGCGAAAATGCTCAAGGCGATTCACGCGCAGGAGAGCGAGAAGGCTGCTCGCGAGAAGGCAAAGGCCGTTGCTGCTGAGCTGAGAGCGATGAAGCTGAAGGAGGCCGCCAGAAAGGTTGAGGATGGCATCAAGGAGACGCTGACTTATTACGGCTTTCCCAGCGAGCACTGGACGCGCATCCGCACCAACAATATAATCGAGCGGCTGAACCGTGAGATTCGCCGCAGGACCCGCGTGGTGGGGACGTTCCCAGATGGGAACTCCGCCCTGATGCTGGTCTGTGCGAGGCTGCGCCGTGTTGGCGGGTACCCAGTGGGGCAACAAGAAATACATGAACATGAAACATCAGGAGGCGGCTTTGGATGACGCCTCTATTGCCAGCTGATTTCATTTAGCTGGGGCCTGCAGATATTTTTGCGCATAATCCTTGACGGCACCCGCTGAAGTCCATGCATGATTGTTTTAATGCAACAGTACCCCACAGTCGACAAAAAACGACGGTGGGGAACTGCTTTCTATGGCGCATATAGTAATCTGAACCTTGCAGGTACGTTCTATTTACGGAAGCGGATTGTGACCTGCTGTATGCCAAGAGAGGGAAGAATAACTTTATTGGTAATCGGAATATGGACACTCGTGTTCGATACAAATCTCTTTGTATAATTCTAACTCACTTAAACTGACATGAGTATCGTCATCTACTTCAATCAGATCATTTAATATGGAGTCGTGCGTTACACTTTGATGATTCCCGTGTTTGCCTACGGTATCTGGATAATATATATCCCAATGCGACCAATCTTCGGAGTCAAACACGGAACTGTCAAATGCATGCTTGTCGGCCTTTACACGAGATAGTTTTGCACCAGATAGCACTGCATGTGTTAGACTCGCGCCTCTTAGATCAGTGTATAGTAGACGCGCATTTGACAAGTCTGTGTTTTCAGCGATAGTATTTTTCATAATAGTGGAATCTAAATTAGCGCTTTGAAGATTAGAACTGCTTATGTCTGCTCGGCTAAGATTGGCCTCGTCTAAATTACAGCCTTGCAAATGTGCGTCGATAATCTGTGCGCTTTCGAGATTTGCACAGACAAAATTAACGTTTGTAAAATCAGAGGATAGCAGGTTGCAAGATTGCATGTCTGCATTTTCCATAGAGGTATCCGATGAGACACGGCTGTTTTCAAATGAAGCGCCTATGAGAACTGATGATTTAAAAGATGAAGATTTGATATCTTGATTGCTTAGGTTTGCATGTTGCAGACTGGCTCTGTCAAAAATGGTATTTTCAATGACTGCACCAGAGAAAGAGGCATTATCTAGTATTGCGCCGGAAAAGTCAGCACATGATATGTCCGCGTGATCAAAGTGGACTCCTGTGAGATTTGCACCACGAAAGTTCGTATATTTTAAAAGTGCATCATCAAAGTGAGAACCTTCTAAATTCGCATTTGAAAAATTTGTGCTTGGGAGAAGGCTTCTGGAAAAGTTGCATTGCTCCATTTTAGCAAAAGAAAAATTTGCATAATCTAATGATGCATCCGAAAAATCTGAATAAGGCAATACGGCTCTTGGCATATGCACTTCAGATAATTGAGCAGCATTAAACTTATGACAGGGGAGATTAATGTCATTTAAGCACAACTCTTGTAAATCTATTTTGCCATCATACGGAATTTTAAAATATATCGAATCTTTGAAACCGCTACACAGAGTAAATGGTGTGGATTGCCCGAAGCATCTAAGCTGTTCCCTTGTCAGCCATAACAAATTATGAAAGCGTGTAAGTTCCTCGCCTAATCCGACTACTCCTGATTTGGATCTTCCACAGGCTGCATTTGCTAAGCCAAACTCAAGAAAATGTGAAAAAAACTCTTGACACCATGCCGAATCACCAAGTGGCTTTTCTTTGAACATTTGCATCAGATGTTCCTGTATGTCAGGGAAGGCCGCTAAATTTTGCATTCCCAGTAAATTGGTGAATTCAGTCAAGGTGCACCTTTCCCCCCCGAAAGTTATTTCTTGATATAGCTCTTGGGGAGAATGTTTTGACTCAACCAAGTGTTTAATACTGTCGTAGAAAGATAATGCAATAAAGTATTCATGCATGGATCGGTGAACAAACAGAAGCTGATGACCATTTTTCCCTTCCATAAAGTATTGACCAATCAAAAGGTCACGAAGTCCACCATCCCTGTCAACACCTGCGATTTGATTTGCAATGGGCTCGTATTTTTCCTTATCTACTATACCCTTAGATGGATTAAACTCCCAAATTAGTTGGGCAATTTTTTTTGAAAAGGAATGTATTTTCTCGGCATCCTTGCTAGTTACAGAGTGAACTTTATCGTATTTTTGTCGATAGTATATGCTGTTATCTTCATCATTGATAGAAAAGATTTTTTCATAAATATCGCATAGCCCTGTTTCCTCTGACAAATTGATTCCAAGGGCTAAGGTCATATATAGGATTAATGGAATGCCCATTACGCTCGAGAGATGTCGTGAATCATCATTTATTCGATTTATAATGTTTGCTTCACTTTTATTGAAATCATTTTTGGATTTCCCCCAATAGTTGCATGCAAATAGTTCAATTTGAGATTTATCAAAGGGACAGAGCAAAATGTGCCGCATTTGCAGGTTATCAATAGAATCAATGCGGTTACGGCGGCAGGTAACAATTAAACTGAAATTGGTGATGTCTTTTGACTTTGCCCACTGTTGATAAATGTTATTTAGCAGTTCCTCATGACCGCTATGCATAGCGGCTTCATCAAGTCCGTCCAAAATCAATATGCAATTGCTTAGGTTGCTGATACTTAGCCCCATCTCATTTAGCATGAGCTGAGGAATGTTTTCGGGTTTTCCATTCCAGTTAATTCCCTCAAAACTTGAAAAGCGATACACTAATACTCTGCGGTTTGTTGAGTAACTGCGATTATTTAGAAAATAGGTGATTAGAGTGCTTTTGCCACTTCCTGGATGCCCAAGTATGACGAGCATTCTCTTTTCGGTATTTGATAATGAGACGGTATCCTGCAATTGAACATTCAAATCAGAATAAGTAGTATTACTATCTGGGTAGTCCTCTAATTCCTCATCGAGCATATAATCAGAATACTGATAATGTGGCAATTGGTATACTTGCTTTAGCTTTTTATCGGGATCGAGGAAAAGCGGATCATCCCATTTATAGCGATAAAAACTATGATATTCTGGTATCCTAGGAGACGATTGTTCGATTTTAGCTATAATGTCCGCTTGCTGTGCAATTTGTTTACCCTGCTCTTTTTGAATGGACTCAATGTGGAAAAGTCTGTTATTTGTTATGATTTTCCAGCAGACTAAAAAAGAAGGGTTGCTTGCCAATTGAATGTGAAGTTCAGAAATCGCGGCTTCCAAAACAAACGGAAGCTGCGTATATATTGCTTCAGTTTCAGCCTCGCTATATTGCTTCTGATACTGCCGTATAAAATCTTCCGTCAGCTGAGCGGCGCACTCTGACGATGTATAAGGATTGGTAAGTAACTCTACATTTTGCAAACAAATATCTGCTGCGGTACAGATTATCTCAGAATAATCCGATAGTGAGGATGGCACCGCTTTTTGGAAAATGCTTTTTATCTCTGCAAAACTAAGACTACCACTTGGCGGCTGAACGGTGAACTTTTTTACAACTTCAATAATCGGGGGTACTACGTTAATTCCAGGAAAATATACTCCAATAAGAGCGATAACGCAGTTGGCAATGCCTTTTCCAATTTCTTTTGCTCTTTTGCTTAAATCGTCTACAGTCATACTGAAATATCTCCACTACTAAAAAATACAATATGTTGGTGAAAATTTGTATAATGAATTATAACACAGATAGCACTTCTTTCATAGTAGTTTGTTTTTACATAGGAACAATAATAGGATCGAAGGATGACACGACGGATGCTACTGTCAAGCGAAAAATATATTGGAGCAATAAGAGATACTCAGGAATAGATAGTGCGCCACTTTTAATAAGGAGCAAGCCATGCATATGCCAATGAAATCTCCATGCTTCCAGATTCCAGCGGCAATAGGTTCATTGCGAAGCCTTTTGAGCAGTAGAATGAACAGGGAAAAGAACAGTAATATCGGGTACAACATAGTTTGAAAAGAACTGTGAGATGCGGGTTTCGACGGGTTTCTCGTTATAAAAGGAATATACTAATATGGGTCGGGTGCTATCAGCGTGGCGATATGACATGCAAGATCTTTGATGACAGTTAGGTTGTGATCTGGCATCAAAAAACAACCAGCCGGGGCGGGACCGACATAGCACCCGACCCATTCTCATTTTTGAAAGTTCTCCTTTTGCTGTTCAACCAAAGCCACTTTTTTGGCCTTTCTAGAGAGAAGTTTATAGGATATCATTTTATCTGTAACACGTTTGTCTACTTTAGGCTTATAGAAAAGATGTTTTTGAGCTATGCGTGAGATCATGTAACAGATAAATGGATCATCCTTATACTTTTCTCGTAAGGCATGAGCGCGTTCCACAAAGACATCCGAGTTACCCACATTTTCGCACATCATGAGATTGTGAATTTCGTGATTTGAGTTTGGTAAGGGTACACGATCAAGAACTCCAATTGTGTTTCGATTAGCAGAGTTGTATGCAATGTCGTTCATTACATTGAGACTAAGGGTAGTAGCTGCGCTACTGAGCATATTTTGTAGGTCGGCTCGGCTGATTCGTTCGTCTGGAGCAACTTCTGCCACATACTTTTCCAAATCACTGATGATCTCATCGTAGTGCTCTTGGTATGGTTTTAGAGCAGCATAGAGAATTTTCTGGGGAGCCTCATACAGAATTTTTAACATGACATCTAAATCTTCTGCTTCGAGGTTGCCATATTGGTCTACAAGCATTCGGCCAAGAAGGCGCACATAGCACAGGGCGCGTAGAACTTTGTACTTCTCTTTGTTGACATCTTCCTCATTGAAGTCAAAAATATCTCGGAATTCAATGACGTCGTGCCGCTGTTTTTCAATTTTTTCTACTTCTCTTGTAGCTTCTTCGCGCTCCTCATGGCTTGGAATACATGCGGGCTTTGCTACCGTACATGATATGAAAGGAATGTTGTTTTCATCAAAGCTTAGGTCAGTTTACAAGGAACTACACGCAGACCACGAAACGGGGGCTGCTGACAA
>ENA-OPDF01000468-OPDF01000468.1-human-gut-metagenome-genome-assembly--contig:-NODE-468-length-29630-cov-5.140456_pt1 | contig 29630 bp, 18 predicted proteins | sample MGYA00241575_ERZ501501 | MGnify/ENA primary metagenome ERZ501501 (study PRJEB25962, sample SAMEA1972229) | human gut metagenome | biome: human gut; feature: human-associated habitat; material: faeces... | reverse complement strand
GCGGTGCAGGGATACACCTTGTAGGCGTGGCGGTCAGCTCCGCCGTGTTCAACAAATCGCCTGTAGGCAAGGCGGCTATATTCAAATATTCGAGCGTCTACGGCAACTGCGGGTATATGGCTCTGCCGCTCGCCTATGCCGTGCTCGGCGACGAGGGCGTGTTCTACGGCTCGGTTGTCATAATGATGTTCCACCTGTTCTCTTTTACCCACGGCATCTGGATGATGTCGCGCTCCGAGACGGGCGAAAAGACGAAGTTCAACGTCAGGAATATCCTTATAAACCCGGGCACCATCTCGCTCGTTATCGGCCTGCCGCTGTATCTGCTGAAAATTAATCTGCCCAATGTAATAGGCGCGCCTATAGACTATTTGGCGGCGCTCAACACGCCCGTGGCGATGCTGATTTTCGGCACATATCTCTCGAACGCAAAGATAAAATCCGCGCTCAGGGAGTGGAGGATACTCTGCGTAGCGCTGATAAAGCTCGGGGTGATACCGCTTGTCTGCCTCGGCGTTTTCAGGCTCTGCGGCATAACGGGAGCGCTGCTGACCGCCATGATAATCGCGGCGAGCGCACCGCCCGCAAACATAACGGTCGTCTTTGCGGCGAAGTACAACAAGGATACGGGACTTGCTTCTCAGACGGTCGCAATAGTCAGCTTTATTTCGATAGTGACCATGCCGCTGTGGATAGGGCTTGCAAGTACAATGTAAAAAGAAAATCAAAAAATGTGTTGAACCCCAAGACCCCGTCGGAGGAGCCTTGGGGTTTATTTTTATAACGCGGCAAAAATAATTATCTCTAACTCCGATTTCGCGCAAGCGCCACGATAAAAGCCGTCGTTCTCCCGCCCCACTTTAGGCGGGGGAGTCAGGAGTTTTCGCATTTTCGTTTGTTCCGCTCGCCGTATTTCGAAATCAGCACAGTTCATAGCTCATATTACCTTTTTTTCGTTACCCGAACACCCGAAATTCAAAAAAAATTGAAAAAATTTTAAAAAATATGTCTTGAACACTTGAAAAAGTCAAAAAACAATGATATACTTTGTATAATAACAATGTAAACTGAGTTATTGCACTTATTTTAAAAAACACCGAGGTGACAAAAACAGAAAATGCGAGGACGGGACAATGACGATGCATACGAGGACAGATACGTTTCTTGAGCGGTGCGTTACCGCTTTTTTGTCACGCCTTGATTTCTTGGGTTCGCCCGGCAATTTAACAGTTTTATCATGCTTTAAGGCAGAGCGCGTTTGCGTTCTGCCTTTTTTTGTACCCCTATGACGGAAAGGCTCGCGGTTTTGCCCGCAGCAAGGCGCAAGGACGCAGGCTCGGAAGAATAATCTGCCTTTGATTTCGCGGTTGAAAAGTTCTTAGATTGAGGAGGTGCTTTGCCGATTTCGTTTTGACTGCGGTTTATATAGAGGGCTGTGTCAATAACCCTAATATGCGGGTGAGACATCGAAACAATGAATTGCTAAAAGGCAAGAAGAAACATATTTTGAGAGGTGATATTTATGAAGAAGAGAAAAGTCGGCAAGATGGTGTCGCTGCTCGTTGCCACAATACTCGTTGCAACGGCAATGATTTCTGCTGCCGGTGTGCTTGCGGAAAGCATTGAGGCCGCAGCTAATCGAAATGCTGTGATATCGGTAACAAATCTTGATGCCCTGCACGCACACATTAAAAGTGCGACCAACGCGAACGGATATTCCGACAAAAAGCCCATCCAGCTCAGGCTTGATGCGGATATCGAGATTCCGCTGTTCTATTGCCTGGTTGTGAAGGGCACCGACAAATACACAACCGAAGCCCAGGGCGGCATCTCGATTCTGGCGAGAGCCTGGATAGGCTATGCGGCGGGAGATTTTCGCGTTGACGGTATACCGAGAAGCTATGACAATACCGTCATCACGATTCCCGAGGGAGCATATGTTTCCCTTGACCTCAACGGTCATGCCCTGAAGATGAGCGATGACTACAAGACCCGCGGCAATGGGCTTGACGGAAAAATCCCGGACCCAGAGGATACTACTAAGCCGCTGACGGCAAGCGGCAGCGCCAACAGCAAATTCCCGATAGGCAAGGTTATCGACGCTACTCAGACGGCTCCTGTCATTACCGTTAAAGGACAGCTTACCGTCAAGGACACATCAAGCGGTCAGACGGGCTCCATTTCCGGCGGAACGGGCAGCTATCTTGACGCTTTTAGCATTGACAACGGTCATGACGGCAGACTCCCGTATAAAACCGGCGATGGAAAATCCGTATATGCTTTAAAGGTCAGAGACAATGTGCGAACATTGAGACTTGAAAAGGCTCCCGCGATGAACACCGTCGGCGGCGGAGGCGTTCTTGTCAGAGGACCCAATGCGGTCTTTAACTTTGAAGGCGGCAACATCCGCGATAACTTTGTATGGATCGGAGAAAACTACGAGCTGTATACCGCGTCAAACGACGGCTATGTCCGTTATGGCGAGGGCGGCGGCGTCTGCGTTAGAGACGGGGCGACCTTCAATATGTCCGGCGGAAGGATTTCCAATAATGTCGCGCGTGCTTACCACGGAAACAAGGCGGACGGAACACGCGCCCGCGGCGGCGGTGTCTTTGTTGACAACAACTGCGTCATGAACTTTACCGGCGGAAAGATAGAGAATAACTCCACCTACTCAAGACAGACGAAGAGCGGAAGCGGAGAAGACATCCCCAAAAGTAACGGCGGCGGCATTTTTGTCCATAGGGGCGGCGTGCTCAATATGTGCGGACCCGACAACATTCAGGACCTGAGCGATCTGGACAACTTCCCGATAATTGCAAACAATATGAGCGGAACATATTTGCCCAACGGCGGTTGGGGAGATGCATCGGGTGCGGGTCTTTATGTCCGCGGAACCGCAAACCTCAGACATGCGGTTATCACTGGCAACAGCTTCTCGCGTTTCCAGCAGGCGGACTACACGAAGGAATCAAGATTTGTGGTCGAAACTGTTCTGCGGGATCCTGATACCGGCAAGGTCATCTATGTCAACCCGAACAATACGAACGAAACTATCAACCCCGACACAGGCGAGCCCTATGAGGCGGGCGATACCATAAACGGCGCAAGAGTTACACCGAAAACCAGTAAAAGCACAAGCACAAACGATACCTGGCTCTACGGCGTTTATACCTCGGCGAAAGACCGCAAGGTTTTCACCAACGGAGCGGGAGTTTTTATTGACGGCAGAGAAGCTGAGACGGCGCTGAATATCGGCGAGCAGGTCTGGATTTACGATAACTGGGATCTTGTTTCCACAAACTTCGTTAATGATTGCATATCCCAGGACGATGTCTGCCTGACCTTGGATGCCGCCAGTAATTATGTCCACAAGGACTCCTTTATCTCTCTTGCGGCTCCGGCGCATGAGTCGAAGATCGGCGTCAATGTCATAGGCGGTCAGCAAGACCGGCCTGTCGGAATAAAAGCGAAGCTTCCCACTCAGGGCACAAAGGCTTATTCCGGCTTCGTAAGCGTTTTCGGCGATTATCGCGGAAACTACACTCCGCAGCAGACCGATGTCCAGTTCTTCTGGGATAACGGCGCCAACGGCGGCACAGTCAACAATCCGGCGCCGGACTACGCGGTTATCTACAGCCCCACGAAGACCACGGTTAACGCTAACAGCTCGCTTTCCGACGCGGTATATGAAACGCCCACTTATCTTCTCTTCGGCGCTAAAACAAATGCATATGCCAACGGACAGTATAAGGGCTATGTTATGAAGAACTATAATGAGGCCGATATTCACTATTATGCGCACACCGATTATGACGGAGAACATAAGAATATCAATTGGAGACTCGATCGCAACAGCACTCCTCTTACATTTGAAAAGGGAAACACCGTTCCCTTTATCGCGCCACTCAACAGACCTAATTATGACCTCTATAAGAGTGGCTGGATCGGCGCTCTCAAGAACAAGGACGGCAATTTCATCTCCACAGCAGGCGAGACCTCCGTGGCTTACAACGTGAGCACCGGCGAGGAGTATACCGACCTCTACTTCAAGGGCTGGGAGTTCTATGCCCCTTACGGTCACAGAACCATTCCCCCGCTTAATTTCATGAATCCTTTGACCCCGGGTGACGCAGATAACGATCCGAACGATCCCAAGTTCCGGCACTCCTTTACGGCAGACAACCTTCTGACCTGGAACGATAACGAGCTGCATCAGTCCGTTCCGGCCTATACCGCAAAGTGGTATACCAGATCCGAGCTTGCCGCCGCAAGACAGGATATTTCCGTCACCAAGGGAGCGCTCCTTATCGGCAAAGACGGCAAGGTTTATATCAGGGTTGCGGCGCTTCTCGGCGGTTACATGACCGACCTTCAGAATGTTCAGCCCAGCAGGCATACCGCAGCCGACGGCACTGAGCTTTATTTCAACAAGCCCACCTTCGTCGCTTCTTATACCAACGCCACCCCCACCCTTGAGGGCGGCTATAAGACCACGACTCAGAACGGTACTCCGTTCGAGGCTCGTATAACCAAGAAGCTTATCAGCAACGCCACCAACAAGAAGGTCACCCTTGATACCTGGAACTATGTCCCCGGCAACAACAGCGCCTTCGCCGGCGACGCATGGACTCAGTGGAACGTCGGAAAGAACCACCACAACAAGTTCGGCGATCCCAGCTTCCTCGGCATTATGTGGGTCGATATCGATACCGGTATTACATATAATTCCGAGACTCAGACTTATACGGGCGACACCTCCAAGGTTATCTATGTAACGCCCTGCGTCGAGGTCACCGATTTTTCCGGCAACACTCACTACAGCTACTATTACGGCGAGTCCAGAGCCTACAGCGTCGATCAACTTATCGCGGCCGATAATAATTAAAGGGGGAGAGGTATAATGAAAAACAAGAATTATGAGAAGCCTCTTGCAGAGATTATCTGCTTTGACCTTGCTGCTGTCAGAATGGGCATCGGCCTTGATTCCCAGCATATAGACACTGCAAGAGAGGCACAGAGAACAAAAGGAAAAGCAGATGTCGGCGATCTGGATAACTGAGAAAGGAGCAGAATAAAATGAAGAAAACACTCAAAAGAGTTCTTGCCGTTATACTCGTGCTTGTCCTTAGCTTGACTGCGCTTGCGGCTGTTGCTTCCGCTGCTCCGGCAGCCGAGAAGGCCGAATCTGCAAGCGTCGGCAGCGCAATCGGCAGCTTCTTCAAGAAGATTGCAAATGCAATTAAGGGCATCATCGACAAGATAGTCGGCGGCATTAAGCCCGAGCCCAAGCCGGAGCCCGATACTACGGCTCCCGCAGAGCCAAACGCTCCGGCAGAGGATTCCGGATTCGAGTTTGTCCGGGATTCCGGCAAGCTCGAGCATGTAGGCGATTTCCACTAATGGAGTTCACTGCAAAAATTGCAGATTTAACGGTAGGTATTTCCTGCAAACACAGCCTCGTTGAGACTATGTGCAGGGAGTACCTCACCGAGGCTGCCCCTATGTTTTGCGTAAGGGCTTCCGAAGAACACAAGGAGAAGCTCAGAAATTATTTTCCGGGCTTCTCCGAAGTCTTTTCCGACGATTATCTTGAAGTGCTCGCCATAAGCGAATGCATTTACGATGAGGTTTTCAATTATGATGCCGCGGTTTTTCATGCGGCGCTGATTTCCTTTGACGGCCGCGGGGTTGCCTTTGCAGCGCCCAGCGGTATCGGAAAAAGCACGCATATAAAGCTTTGGAGTCGTCTGTTCGGCGATAGGGTCGAATGCGTCAACGGAGACAAGCCGCTTTTTCTTTTCCGTGACGGAAGGCTTTTCGGTGCAGGCACCCCATGGTGCGGAAAAGAAAAATGGGGCTGCAACAAAACGGTACCCGTCGAAGCCCTGTGCTTTATAGAAAGAGCCCTTGTCAACAGCATAGAAAAAATTGAGGATAACGGCGAAAAGATGCGGCGAATGTTTTATCAGCTGACGATTCCCGAGGATCGCGGCGAGCTGAGACAGAAATATCTCGACTTTGCAAATAAGCTGATAAATACCGTCCCGTTCTATCTTCTGCGCTGCAACATGGAGTTAAGCGCCGCGCAGACGGCACATGACGGACTCTTCGGAGACGAATAGGGCAGTTAGGAGCAAACAACAGAGCCGCAATTTGCAGCAGACAATGCAAATTGCGGCTTTGATTTTAAGTTGATTTTTACAGATAGGGACAAAGAAAAAGTTTCCGTATCGAATGCGGCAGTCCCGCATATTTTTATCCGTCAGTCATCTTTTTTGTCCTTTTCCTCTTTATCTTCCTCCGGCTCTTCGACCGTTACCGAAATCTCCATAACTCTGCGCTGCTCTACGTCGGTGACGAGGACGGAAAGATTTTTGTATTTAAACGTGTCGCCGACCTCGGCCATTTTGCCGAGCTGCTCGAGCACCCAGCCGCCTACGGACACCGATTCGGAATCCTCGTCCTCCTCGAGGTCGAAATATTCAAACATCTTGTCGAGCTGTGCGCTGCCGAGTATCTTCACCGTGCCGTCGGGCTGCGACGAAAACTCCTCGACTACCTCGTCGTTCTCATCCCATATCTCGCCGACAAGCTCTTCGAGTATGTCCTCCATGGTGACTATTCCGAGCGTGCCGCCGAATTCGTCCGCGACAACCGCCATATGCGTCTTTTTCTGCTGCATGAGCTTTAGCAGCTCGCTTATCTGCATCTGCTTTGCTATGTAGACGGTCTTTTTGATTATCGAGGATATCGGCTGCTTCCCGGTGAGCACATATTTGTTGAAGTCTCTGATGTGAATAAAGCCGATTATATCGTCCGTGTCGTCGGAATATACGGGCAGGCGCGAGAAGCCGGAGTCGTTGAACACCGAGGCTATCTTTTCGACGCTGTCATCCTTTGAGACGGCGATAACGTCAACGCGCGGGGTCAGAATATCGCCGACGGGGCACTCGTAAAAGGAGATGGCCGAGCGGATAAGGTCGCTCTCGTCCTCGTCAAGCCCGCCGCCGGACTCCGCCTCGTCAACGATGTTCAAAAGCTCGTCGCCGGTTATCGTGTCGTCCTTTTTGAATTTGAAAATCTTGCTCAGAAGCTTTTTCCAGAGCATGAATAACGCCACAACGGGGGTCAAAATGACCGTAATCGCCTTTAAAAACGGCGTTGCGAACATGGCGTATCTTTCGGGCATCTCCTTGGCTACCGTTTTCGGTGTGACCTCGCCGAAGATGAGCAGAAGGACGGTCATGATTATTGTCGAGACCGTCGGGCCGCGGCTCTCGTTTATGAGCTTGATGAAAAGCACCGTCGCCACGGACGAGGCCGTGATATTTACTATATTGTTTCCTACAAGGACGGTGGAGAGCAACTTGTCGTAGTTCTCGCCCATCTTGTATGCGTTGGCGGCCTTCTTGTTGCCGTCGTCCGCCATGGTCTTGAGTCTTATTCTGTTGAGGGAAGTGAACGCGGTTTCGGATGCCGAGAAAAATGCCGAAAACAGTATGAGAAGTACAAGGCAAATTATCTGCACCCAACTTCGGGTATCCAAAAAAATTCCTCCAGTGCGGTTTGCCGCATATATATATTCATAACTATAGCACAAACTTCTCGTTTGTTCAAGAAAAAACCGCATTCGGCGGAATGCGGCTTTTGTTATTACAGAGCTATCATGTCGCGCAGCTCCGAGGCGAGGTCTGCGGCGAGGCGCGTGCCGTTTATCAGGGCGCGCTTGGGCAGCTTCGAGATAAAGCCGTCATCCTCGAGAGTGACGTCGCCCGTGTAGTTTATGTCATGCAGCGCCTGCGCTATCGCTTTCCAGTCGAGCTTGCAGGTGAAGGGCGGCATATGCAGATCCTCCATATAGTTGTTGTCGTGAACGTGCAGAGCCGTGAGCCTCCTGTGGCCGAGCGCTCTTATAGCGTGCGCCGCGTCGTCGCCGACAAGGCCGCTGTGGCCGAGGTCGAGGCAGACCGTGAAATATCTCGGGTCGAGCGCGTCATAGTATTCGGCGAGCTGCTCGCCGTAGCTGCACACATTTGCGAGCATGACATGGCGGCGGTCGTCGTGGCCGAACATATTCTCGAGCGCTATTTTTATCCCGAACTCCTCGCAAAGGGGCTTGAGTGAATTATAGAAATCTATGTTGAACTGCTTTTGATCCACCCCGTCCGGGCAGGCGGTCGGATGGACGATTATCTGCTCTGCGCCTATTTTGCCTGCGACGCGGATAGAGAGCTTCAGCTTTTCGTAGACAAAATTATTGTATTCCTCGTTGCCGAATCGGTAGCTCGGGAACGGGGCGTGCGCCTGATTGAACGGGAGGGAATATTTTTCGCTCGTCTGCCTGAGCGTGCCGACAAGCTCATCCTCGCTCATAAGCCCGAGCTCGCTCTCACGCGAGCTGTTCATATAGAACATGGAAAAGTCGAGCGCGTCAAAGCCCGCCTCCCTGAATATTTTCATGCCCTCGTCAATGCCGAAGGCGGGAAAAATGACATCCGTCTGAGTTGATATTTTCAATATGCACACCGCCTTGTAATTTTTTCAGTAACATTATAGCAGAGAGTTTTCGGATATACAATATCAATGTACCAAATATGGTATAGCAAAACTCGGGATATGTGATATAATCTTTATGTTAAATCTGTTTGACGGAGGGATAAAATGCTGCGACTGATTCTTTCGCCCTCGGTGGGCGGTACCGCGGGGTATCTCTATGACGCCGTGGCGGCGCTCGCATCGTCGGGCGGCGAGGCGGTGCTGATAGTGCCCGAACAGTATTCCTTTGCCGCGGAGCGCATAGTGCTCGAGCGGCTCGGGACTGCCGACGCTCAGCGCGTCGAGGTGCTGAGCTTTACGCGCCTTGCTAATACCGTGTTTAATTCTGTCGGCTGGGACAAGGGCAAACGTCTCAACGAGGCGGGGAAAATACTTCTTATGAGCCGCGCCCTCGAGCAGTGCGCCGATAAGCTGACGGTTTATGCCCGCAGCGCGGACAGCCCCGCCGTGGTGCGCGAGCTGCTCGTGCTCAGCGAGGAATTCTGCCAATGTGCGATATCCTCCGAGGATATCGTCAGCGCCATGAACAACATGGAAGAGGGACTTTTAAAGGACAAGCTCGGCGACATTTCGCTGGTTTTTTCGGTCTATGACTCGTTTGTTTCGGACGGCTGGCTTGACGACAGCCGTATGCTGACCCGCCTCAAGGACAAGCTCGCGGAGAGCGGGTATTTCAAAAACAAAACGGTGTTTTTCGACTCCTTCCGCGGCTTTACCGCGCAGGAGTTCGGTATTATCGGAAAAATACTCACTCAAGCGGACGATGTTTGTGTCGCGCTGAACGCGCCCGACCTTACGGATGTCGGCAACGACGATATATTTTATCATACGAAGAACACCGCGAAGAAGCTTATTAAAATCGCAAACAGCGTCGACGTGCCTTGCGCAAAGCCCGTCACCGTCAATGAGCCGAACAGCGACGCCGCGCTCGATGCTCTCGCAAAGGATTTCCTGAGCCCCGAGGCGGACGTGTTCGAGGGCGAGTGCGGGAGCATAGCGGTGGTCGCGGCGCCCGATATCCGCAGCGAGTGCGCCTTTATCGCGGCGCAGATAAAGAAAATGCTTCGAACCGGCGAATACCGCAGCCGCGATATTGCCGTTATAGTGCGTGACGACAAGTCCTATATCCGCCCGATGATGACCGCCCTTGCGAAATGCGGTGTGCCCGTGTTCGAGGACAGGCGGCAGCCCGTTATTAATCAGCCGCTGATGACGCTCGTCCGCGCCGCGCTGAAGATAGCCGACACGGGCTTTGATACGGATAGCGTCCTGCGCGCTCTGAAAACCGGACTCTGCCCGCTTGAGGCGGACGAAGTCTCGGACATTGAGAATTATACTTACCTCTGGCAGATAAACGGCTCGGGCTGGTTGAAAAAATGGGAGTCGAGTCCCGACGGCTTCGGCGAGATGACCGAAAGCGCCTCGGCGGAGCTCGAAAGGCTGAACGCCCTGCGCGAAAAAGCGGTTGAGCCGTTTGCGAGGTTCAGAAGCAAGCTTAAAAATAACGACGGCGAGGGCTGCGCAAAGGCTGTGTTTGAGCTGCTGTGCGAGCTCGACACGGCGCAGAGGCTCAAGGAGCTTGCAATTTATCTTGAGGATTCGGGCGAGAGCGTGCTCGCGCTCGAGACGGAGCGGCTCTGGGATACCCTCTGCTCGCTGCTCGATGTCGCGGCGCAGACGCTCGGCGGCGCTCCCGTAAAGGCGGCGCGCTTCGCCCGTCTCTTTGACCTCATGCTCTCCACCGTCACCCTCGGCGAAATACCGCATTCCTTGGAGGAGGTGACTATAGGCTCGGCGCAGAGGATAAGACCTATAGCGCCCAAGGCCGTGTTCGTCCTCGGAGCCAATGCGGGAAAGCTGCCGCTGAATCCGACTCAGGGCGGAATGCTCAACGCCGACGAGCGCGAACGTCTCGCGCAGGCGGGCATGGAGACCGCGATATACGGCGAGGACAGAGTGGCCGAGGAGCGCTTCATAGCCTATACCGCGTGCTGCTGCGCAAAGGAGAAGCTGACGGTCAGCTTCCCGTCTAAGAGTGCGCAGGGCGAGGAGCTCAGCGAGTCGGAAATAGTCACCTTTATCCGCGAGCACTTCCCGCTTGCAAGCCGGACGGACACCATGACCGCCGACAAGCTCGACCTCGTCGAGGGAAAAGCCCCGGCGTTTGATCTGACGGCGGCACTGATGCGCCGCGGCGGCGAGCTCTACGAGTCGCTGAGAAAATATTTTGCGCAGGACGCCGACTATTCGGGCAGACTTGCGTCGCTCGACGGAGCTGCCGCCGAGCGAACGTTCAATATAGACAGCCGCGAGACGGCTTCGCGCCTTTTCGGCGTGAATATGAATATCTCGCCCTCGAGAGCCGAGACCTATTACCGCTGCCCGTTCTCCTACTACTGCCGCTACGGACTCAAGCTCAAGGAGAACAAGAGCGCAACCTTCGATCCGCTTCAAAAGGGCACGGTCATACATTTTGTGCTCGAACGTCTGCTCCGCGAATTTACCGCGCAGGAGCTCTGCGAGCTCGACGACGGCGAGCGCTATGAAAAAATAGGCGAGTATTTAAACGCCTATCTCGAACGCTACCTTGACCGCTCGCAGAGGTCAAAGAGATTCCTCTATCTCTATGAGCGGCTCGCGCGCAGCATAGACGCAGTCGCCGCAAGGCTTGCGGACGAGTTCAGAAACAGCGACTTTTATCCCGTTGACCTCGAGCTCGACATATCGCATGACGGCGCGGTCAAGCCCTACAAGCTGAAGATGCCCTCCGGCGGATATATCAACATCTCCGGCAAGGTGGACAGGGTAGACTTCGCAACTGTAGACGGAGAGGCGTATATAAGAGTTATAGATTACAAGTCGTCGGGCAAGATTTTCGCCGTTTCCGATGTTATTAACGGCCTTAATATGCAGATGCTTATCTATCTTTTTACGCTCGTGAATAACGGAAAAGCGCTCTACGGCGACGCAGCGCCGGCGGGTGTACTCTATATGCCCGCAAAGGCGTCCGCCTTTACAGCCGAGCGCGGCAAAGACCTCAGCAAACAGGGCGGCCCGAAAGACAAAAAGATGCAGGGCTTCGTGCTCAAAAACGCGGGTGTCATAGTCGCCATGGAGCATGACGGAAACGGCGTGTATATCCCCGCAAGTATAGACAAGGACGGCAAAATAAAGGGAAACGCAATGGAGCTCTTCGAGCTCTCGGCGCTCTGGGACAAAGTCGACGAAAACCTTGTGAGCATGGGCGAAGAGTTGCATAACGGCTCTATTCCCGCGCTTCCCGCGCAGGGGAATCGCTACAACGATATATGCTCGAAATGCGAGTATTGGAACATCTGCACGCACGAGAGCAATATGCCTGTAAGAGAATTAAACGACAAGCTTGAGCTCAGAGAGGAGGCGGAGCAATGGGAATTAACTGGACGACTGACCAGAAACACGCGATAGAGTGCCGCAAAGGCTCTGTGCTTGTCAGCGCGGCAGCCGGTTCGGGCAAGACTGCGGTGCTCGTCGAGCGCGTTATCCGCCGCCTGACGGACAAAGAAAATCCCTGCTCGGCGGAGGATCTGCTGATAGTCACCTTCACCCGCGCCGCCACAGCGCAGATGCGCGAGAAGATAGGCGCGGCGATACTTAAGCGCCTATCGGAGAATCCGGCGGACAAGCATCTGCGCCGCCAATATATGCTCCTGCCCTTTGCGAAGATATGTACTATTGACAGCTTCTGCAACGACCTTGTGCGCGAAAATTTTCACTCGCTCGGCATATCTCCGGACTACTCCGTACTCGATAACGAGACGGCGGTCATAATGAAAAACGACGTCTGCGAGGCAATGCTCGAGCGGGCATATGAGGAGGATACCGACGGCAGCTTTTTGCAGCTCAGCGATATGATTTCCACCGGCAGCAGCGACGACGACTTCGCGCAGCTGATACTAAGAATGTACGATATATCGACCGCATACCCGTTCCCGGAGCTGTGGCTCGACTCGCTTATAGAGGAGTATGCCGACAGTGACATAGACAGCAGCCGCTGGGGGGATATTATAAAGGAATATATCTCCGATATGCTCAACTACTGCATATCCTCAAGCTCGGAAATGCTGGAGCTTATGACCTCCGACGAGACGGTGCTCTCGGCATACGGCGAGGCGGTGTGCAGCGACATCAATATGTATAAGGAGCTTTTGGAACGGCTTCACACCGACTGGGACGATACGCTTGAGGCATTCGGAAGCGTTAAATATATGAACCTCGGCCGTGTGCCCAAGGGCTATGACAGCGAGGCGAAAAATGCGGTCACGACCGCGCGCAAAAAACTCAAGGATCTTATCAAAAAAGTTCCGGATATTATGTGTGTCTCGTCGGCGGAGCACGCCGAGGATATGCGGCTGCTGAGCGGCCCGGTGACGAAGCTCATAGGGCTCGTCAAGCAGTTCGGCAGGGAGTATTCTGCGGAGAAGGACAGGCTCAACTGCGCGGACTTCTCGGATATCCTGCACCGGGCGCTCAATCTGCTCGCAGTCTCCGACGGCAGGGGCGGCTATAAAAAGACCGACCTTGCGCGTGAGCTTTCCGAACATTATGTTGAAATACTCGTTGACGAGTATCAGGATATAAACGAGGCGCAGGATTTGATATTCAGAGCCCTGTCCGCCGATGAGAATAACCTTTTCACAGTCGGCGACGTCAAGCAGAGCATATACAGATTTCGCCAGGCGATGCCGGAGATTTTCCTGCGCCGCCGCGCCTTGACCAACAGCTTTGAGAGCGGGAAATATCCCATGGGTATCACCCTCGGCTCGAATTTCAGAAGCCGCAGGGGAGTTACCTCTTGCGTCAATTATATCTTCCGTCAGCTCATGAGCGTAGGAGCGGGCGAGCTCGAATATGATGATTCCGAGGCTCTCAATGCCGCGGCGGAGTACCCCGAGCGCGATATCCCGGACTGCGAGCTGCATATAGTGACGGACTCGGGCAACAGAGCCGATACGCTAAAGGCGCAGGCGGATTATATCGCGGACTATATCGGGAAAACCGTCCAAAGCGGCTCGGTTACTCTGACAAAGGACGGCGCCTTGCGCCCCGCGACCTACGGCGATTTCTGCATTCTTCTGCGCACGGCAAAGAATGTTTCTCAGGCGTATGTCAACGCGCTCGCCGAGCGCGGAATACCGGCCTTTTCTCCCGATACGGGCGGCTTTTTCGAGGCCGCCGAGATAAGCTTTATACTCTCTCTCCTGCGTGTGCTCGACAATCCCGTGCAGGACATACCGCTCGCGGCTGTCATGCTCTCTCCGTTGTTCGGCTTCAGCGCGGGCGAGCTTGCGGATATCCGCGCCTCGGCGAAAGAGCGGCTCGGAGCGGGCGAGACGGAACCGCTCTACCGCAGCGTTGCAGCGGCGGCGGGCGAGGGCAGCGAAAGGGCTGCGGCATTTCTTAAAAAAATCGATTCCCTGCGCAGGCTGTCGCTGACGCTCAGCGCGGGAGAGCTTGTCCGCAGAGTGTGCGAGGAGACGGGCTTCGACGCCGTTGTCAGCGCCATGCCGGACGGTGAGCGCCGCAGGTTAAACGTGAGCCTGCTCTGCGATTATGCCGAAAAATACGAGGCGGCGGGAAATCTCGGACTCAGCGGCTTTATCCGTTTTATAGATAAGGTTGCGCGCACGAGCGGCGACCTTGCTACGGCGGCGCGCCCGTCCGAAAACGCGGATATAGTGCGAATAATGACCGTCCACCAGAGCAAGGGACTCGAATTTCCCATATGCATTCTCGCCGATATGCAGCATAAATTCAACGAGCGGGACAACAGCGATTCGGTGCTCATAAACTCCTACGCGGGTCTCGGCATGAAGCGGCGCACGGAGGACGGCATAAGCGTCTATGACACCGCCCCGCGCCGTGCGGCGGTCATCATGTCGGAGCGCATGGGGCGCAGCGAGGAGCTGCGCGTGCTCTATGTTGCGCTGACGAGAGCGAAGGAAAATCTTATTATGGTAACCTCGGTTCCGAATCCGGAAAAGAGCTTTGCGAAGGTTGCGGTCGAGTGCGGAATAGGGGAGAAGGCGAACCCGTTTGCGGTGCTGAGAATGAACAATTTCTCCGATCTGGTGCTCACGGCGCTAATGCGCCACCCGTCCGCGGAGGAGCTGAGAAAGCTCGCGGGCATAGATGTGCCCGTGCTCAATTCCGATAAAGATAAGTTTAAGCTAAAGGTTGCGGTGAGCGATTCGCAGTCCGTTTTAAAAAAGGAAGAGGAGAGGAGCGAGCGACACGCGGAGCCTGTTTTCTATGACGAAGTCCGTGCCCGACTCGACTATTCCGACCCGCGTTCGGTGCTCTTGTCCGTGCCCGCGAAGCGCGCCGCATCGGACGGCTCGGAGCGCGGCATAAACCGCGAATACTTCGCCTCGTCGCGTCCCGCGTTTATGAGTGCGGGCGGACTGACTCCGGCTCAGCGCGGCACAGCCACGCATAAATTCATGCAGTTTTCTAACTATGCTGCGGCGCGGGATAATATAAGCGCAGAGCTCGACAGACTCGTTGAGAGCGGCTTCCTCTCGAAGGACGAGGGCAAGGCCGTGAATGTCGGCGCGGTGAGGCGGTTCTTTGCGTCGCCGCTCGCGGGGCGTATATTCGCCTCCGACAGCGTGATGCGCGAGAAAAAGTTTGCGGCGCTGTTTTCGGCGGACTTCTTCTATCCCGAGCTCAAAGACGGCGCGGCGGAGGAAAAAATTGTCGTCCAGGGCATCGCTGACTGCGTTTTTGTCGAGGACGGAAAGCTGGTCATTGTCGATTACAAGACCGACACGGGAGTCAACGCCGAGGAGCTGCTCGAACGGTATTCCGCTCAGCTTGAGATATACCGCGAGGCGCTCTCGCAGGCGCTCGAAATGCCCGTCAAGGAGACGCTTCTGTACTCTTTTTATATGAATTCGGCGGTTAAAGTCGGAACGGATTAAAAAATATGAAAAAAGGGCTTGCATTTTTGCCCCGTGTATGATAAAATTTCGTTTGCTAAGCTTAAAGATAAAGTTATATGCAGATAATCCGAAAGAGGTGACAATAATGAAGGAAGGAATCCATCCTAAGTACGAGCCCACAGAGGTTCGCTGCGCTTGCGGTGAGGTCATCCATACCTCATCCACAAAGAAAGATCTCCGTGTCGATATTTGCTCGAAGTGCCATCCGTTCTTCACCGGCAAGCAGAAGCTCGTCGATACCGGCGGACGCGTTGACCGCTTCAAGAAGCGCTTCAACATGACCGAGGACAAGAAATAATTATCCCGTGTGAAATAATGAGCTGCCTTACGGCGGCTCATTTTTCTATGCTTTTTATGCAACGTCTGTTGCGGTATCCAAGCATTGTTAACAATATATTTCTTCAAAAGACTTGTAAAATACTCTTTGCGGCGTTATAATATTTGTAATTATTTTGTAATCTTTTTAAGGAGGCGGAGCAATGTCTAAGAATAAAAAAGGCAGTGCAGCCAATCCTGATTTGAACAGCTCGAAGCCGCCGGTAAAGGACGGGAGCGAGTCTGAAAACAGAATAAATGAAATCGAGAAATACGATTTTTTTGCGAAGATAGACGTTGACAGCGACTATGACGATATCCTTGCCACATACGAAAAGACTCTCGACAGGCGCACAAGAGCGGCCATGAAGAAGGCGGGAGGTCAGGTTGACGGGGATGACTCGGACTCTGCCGAGGACGAAAATGTCATGATTGAGGCGGACGAAATCGAAGCAGAAACAGACTCCGCCGAAGAGACCGAGGCGCAGCAGAGCGAAGAGGGCAAGCCGTCGAAGAAAAAGGCGAAGGCTCAAAAGGGCGATGCCTCGGCAGCGCTGTATGCCGCAATAACGGCGCTCGGACTTGCCGTCGGCACTTCCTTTAAAAAGCTGCTCACGGGACCCAAGAAGCTCGGCAGAACAATTGTCGGATTTTTCGGGTATATTTTCCGTTTCCTTTGGCTCGGCTTCAAAAAGTTCGTCTATATTATTTCGCACACGTTCGTAGACCAGGTCAAGGACTTCCGACGCGATGTGCGCTCCGCCATGCACTATATCAAGCGCAGCAGGCATAACCCGAAAACTCTGTTTCCGATTCTCGGGCACTATGTGAAAAAAGCCTTCACTACCCATACTCAGATGTTTAGGACCATAGCGAATGTCGTTCTGCCGGTGGCTGCGGTGCTCGCATTTGTGATTACCGTCAACTATTGGAGCAGCGTTACGTTTGCGCTCAAGGTCAGCTATGACAACAAGGAGCTCGGCTATATCTCCGACGAGTCGGTTTATAACGAGGCGCAGAACGCGGCGAAAGAGAGAATGACCACGACAAAGTCCGATTTCTCCGTTGAGCTTGAGGAACCGAGCTATGAGCTCTCGCTCGTGAGCCTCAATAAGCTTGTCGATTCTTCGATACTCTGCGACAGAATAATCGAAAATTCCGAGAGCAATGTCACAAACGCCTGCGGAATTTATATCGACGACGAGTTTGTTTGTTCGGTCAAGAACGAGACGGACGCTTCGAGCGTGTTCAACGCGATTCTCGACAAGCATCAGGTGACGGACAGCAACAGCTTTGTCGATTTCGTAGAGAAGGTCGAGTATGTTCAGGGTCTCTACCCCGATGACCCGAAGACCATGTGGGATGCGTCAAAGCTCAAAAAGCAGCTTGAACAGACCAAGGTGGCAAAAAAGACATACACCGTCAAGGACGGAGACACCATATACGGCATAGCGGTTGCAAACGGCCTTACGGAAAAGCAGTTTATGGCGCTTAACCCCGACATAGGCGAATATATACATACCGGCGATGTGCTGACGGTTGCGAACGAGGTCAACTATGTCCGCGTCAAGGTCATGAAAACCGAGACAAGGAAAGTCGAGGTTGATTATGATATCGAAAAGACCAACGACGCCTCGATGTTCAAGGGCACCAGCCGCGTCACCCGCAAGGGTGTAAAGGGCGAAGATACCGTGACCGAGCTCGTGACATATATCGACGGGCAGCGTGTATCGTCGCAGGAGATTTCCCGCGTCAGGACGAGAGAGCCCGTGACCGAGAAGAAGCTCATAGGAACAAGATCGACGCGCGTCAGCGGCGGTTATAATATCCAGGTTTCCGGGCGCGGATTTGTGTGGCCCGCACCGGCGTGCACATATGTCAGCTCGCCTTACGGCTGGAGAACCCTGCGCGGTTACAGCGACTTCCACACAGGCGTTGATCTCACTCTTCCCGGCGGCGGCTCGACGGGAGCGGTAATAGTCGCGTCCCTCGACGGAACGGTCGAGAGCGTGCGCCGAAGCAATTCGGGCTACGGTCACTGCATCGTCATCAACCACGGCGGCGGAGTCAAGACAAGATACGCCCACTGCCTCGCAGGCTCTATCTCCGTGAGCGTCGGACAGCGTGTCAGCGCGGGACAGGCGATAGCGCGAGTCGGCAGCACCGGCAACGTCACAGGTCCGCATCTCCACTTCGAGATAATCATAAACGGCAGCACGGTAAACCCGCTTCCGTATATCAGATAAAATATCCCTGCGCAAAGCGCACGGAGCCATAAAAGCAAATCCTGCCCAAGGAATCCCGAGGGCAGGATTTTTGTGTTCTGTGAATTTAATAAAGCCGTAAATCACTGCAAAACCTGCGGGCGGATAATATCCGCCCCTATACGATTATATTAATTTACAATATTAAATTTGTTTGCCTGATGGCGGTTTTTTACCCCCACAACCCCCGATTTATCAATCTTCCCCAATATCCGCAGACGTGCGTTCTACGGTGCGTCGGCATAATCTCAAACTCAAAAAGGACACCGGAAATTAATTCCGATGTCCTTTTGCTGTTTTGCCAAACGGATTTTTACTCCTGAGGCAGAGTCGCGTCGGGGTCAAGCCCTGAGTTCGGGTTCTTGCAGTACTTCATCGTGGCTCTGAAGAAATAGATATATTCGCCGTCGGAGACTGTAACATTGGTTGCTTTTTTAAGCTGCGCGGGCTCGACGGTCTCCGAGCTTGATGAGACTGCGTAGTAGCTCTTGCCGCTGCCGTCCGGGGTTATCGTATATGTGCCGGCCTTGATATCCTTGCCTACCTTGTACATCGCGGGGGTTGTGCCGTCGCAGCCGATGGACGCCATGCTGCATGAGTCGGCGTCATAGAATTCGCAGCCCGTGATTTCGACATATCCGTCCTTTGAAAGGGTGTAGTAGGTAGAAACATCAAACATCTCAAAATCGTTTGCGACGTTTTGCACATAGGGGTCGATACTATTTTTGAATCCGAGTCCGCAGTAGAGACCGGAACCGGGGATTCTCTTGACAATGTATTCATCCTTCGGAATATCTCTGCCTATCTTGTAGGTTCCGGGGGTATATTTGCCGTTGACGGCTTTGGGGTGTTCGACGGAGGCATTGATGAACTTGCAGCCGTTGACATAGAGCACATAGCCGCTCTCGACCGTGATAAGCGCGTGTGTCTTGCCGCCGAGGGTTATCTCGTAGGCACGGGGCTCGCCGTTACCGTCTTTTTCCTTGCCGTTCCAAACATACACAGAGGATTTTGAGGAATTTTTGACAATATAGTATTCGCCGGGCTTGAGCTGACCGCTGCCGCTGCCGACTTTGTATGTGCCGGTGCCGTTCCAGCCGGTTGAGCTGGCGGCGTTGGGCTTCTCGGTTGCACTTGCGGCGGGGAGGGTGACTATATGTGCCCCGGTCGTCGGCGCGGGAGAAACCTGAGCCGGCTTGGCTGCGGGCTTCGTTGTTGTTGATTCTGCCGTTGAGGTTTCGGGCTCGGTGCTGACTGCGGGAGCCGCTGTTGAGCCGTCTGTGGTCGTGTCCTGACCGTCGTTGTTTTTCTTGCAGCCTGCGAACGCCAGAACTCCGACGAGCACGGCGAAGCACAGTATTACAGATATGAACTTTTTCATCTTTTTCCCTTTCGTAACCTTATTGCGGGCTTTCCGCTGTGTTTATTATAACAAACTTAAACTTCTCAGTCAACACGGGCAAAAAAGAAGAGCCGCGTTTTGCGGCCCTTCCTCGGGTTTCGCTGTTGTTTAGTTTTTTTTGCTTAAGCATCTGCGTTACCGGAACCTTCAGCACCTTCGCCGCCGGTACCTGCGCCGCCTGCACCTTCGCTACCTGCGCCTTCGCCGCCTGTACCTTCACCGCCTGTACCTTCACCGCCGGGTGCTGGCTCGACATACTCTACGAGTTCAAAGCCTTCGAAAGAGATATATTGTCCGTCTTTGAGGTCAATAGTTATTGCGTCACTTGTGACATTCAACTCGCCTATGGGCTTGGCAAATGTAAGATGAGCGGTTCCGTATGAATATCCGTTTTTATCTTTTGTACGTTTGAGCGTATATTTACCGGGCTTTATTTCTTCACCGTTTTTGCCGTCACCGACTAAATATGTTCCTTCTCCGTATTTCTTTGCGTCCTGATCTTGGCTGCCGGTACGATCTTTCGCGCTGATAACTTTGGTTTTTTGATTAAAAACTATGTAGTAGGGCGTGAGCGAGTTAGGATCGTTTTTCAGGCTGATATAAAAACGATAATTCTCATAATTAACCGCATAGCTGTTTCTGGGAAGGAAATCTACGGAATTTAAAACGCTGAAATCGGCGTTTCCGAATTCGCCTATAATGTATTCGCCCTCATCGATATCTTTGCCGATTCTGTAAACGCCTCTTTCGTATACTCCGTCCGAGGGTTTCATGCTGTCGACATCATCCGCTAAGAGGAACTCGCCGTTTGTAACTGTGAGAGTGTATCCCTTTTTGACCTGTACAAACAGTCCGTAGGACAGGGAAAGCTTTGTGGTGTTTTTGCCGTCAGTGACGGTGACGGTACCGCTGACATCTTTTTTGCTGGGACGGATATAGTATGTATCGGCGGCAATGTCTCTGTTGCAGAGATATGTGCCGGCCGGCTTCCAATTGTCCTCTTTGACATCGGGCTTAGGTATGGTCGGTTTTGAGGGTGTGGGCTTAACGGCCTGTTCGGGTTTTTGGGTTGTTGCAACGGGCTTTTTGCTTGCCGGTTTTGTGGGCTGTATCTGCTGCGCGGGTTTTGCGGGCTGTACCGGCTGACCGGGCTGCGCGGACTGCGTGGTATCCTCGAGCGCGGGCTCGGTATCGTCACCGACTATATTGTCGATTGCAGCATCGGTATTCGGCGGGACTGTTGTCTCGTCATTGTTCTTCTGCTTGCAGCCTGCGAATGCCAGAACTCCGACGAGTATGGCAAGGCAGAGCATTGCGGAAATCAGCTTTTTCATCGTTTTCGTCCTTTCATAAAATTATTTTTGTGTTTCTGTGTTTTTATTATACTGAATTAAAATATTTAAGTCCACACGGTCGAAAAAAGGAAGGGGCGAGTTTCGCGACCCTTCCTTGGGTTTAATTATTGTTTAATTTTTGTTGTCGCCGACATTGTTGTCGCCTGCTTCGTTATTTTTAGGAGTGTTCGCATCGTTATCCTTGTCTTTATCCTTATCGGAACCGGATTCACTTGAAGTCTCACTTGAAGATTCGCTTGAGGTTTCACTTGAGGTTTCACTTGAAGGCTCCGTGGGTTTGGGCTCGACATACGGAACGAGCTTTAAGCCTACAAATTCAATATAGCGTCCGCTTTCAAGCTCGATTACTTTATCCTTGCCGAGATTTTCGGCAGAATCGGCTGCCGAGAGATCAATGTATTGCAGATCGTAATAAACAATATATCCGTTTTCGGCGTCCGTGGGAACGAGCTTATACTTGCCGGGCTTGATATCCTTGCCGACCTTGTACATTCCGGGATTGAAGCTGCCGTCACTGTTGGCGGCGGGGATTTTTACTCCGATGGAAGTATCTTCCATGAACATGACGCGCTGACCTTTTTCAAGGTTGAAATAGACAGGATAATCCTTAGCAAAAATGATTGCTGTTGCGTCCTCGTCGAAATAATCGCTTGACGAGAAAACGGTGAAGAACGAGCCTTCGGGCGAGCCGAGAGTGGTTATGCCGGCGGGAATGTCTATGCCGACTCTGTAGGTGCCGATTTCATATACGCCGTTTTTGCCGCCCATCTTTTCAACGGCGGAAGCGACGATGAACTTGCCGTTCTTGACTTCGAGCGTGTAGCCGGGCTTCATAGTGACAAACAGTCCGAAAGGAAGAACATCGAACTTGACTATCTCATCTTTGCCAAAATGCTTGCCGTCCGTCAGGATTACGCTGCAATTTTTGCTGTCGGGTTTAATATAGTATTCGCCTGCCGCGAGGTTTTTGCCGCAGGTGTATTTGCCCGCTTTTTTCCACTCGTCTTTTTTGACGGCGGGGGTTGTGGTGTTGACCTTGCCGGGCTTCTTTGTGCTGTCCGTAACTTTCTTTATGGCATCGGGAGTGGACTCTTTCTTTTCGGGCTCCGTTGTTCCCTCCGTTGAGGGCTCGGTGCTCTCGTCGGTTATGGCGTCAACTGCCGCTCCGCTCTCGGAGGGGGAGGTTGAATCGTCGTTGTTCTTCTTTGATTTGCAGCCGCAGAAGAGCAGCATTGTCGCGCACAGGATGAGCGCAACGGCGGAAATAAGTTTTCTTTTCATTGTTTTTTCCCTTTCTTTTTAGGTTTTTTCTTTCCAGGTGGAGAGTCCGCGGAATAATTCCGTTCGCTCAACTCGCAAGTCGAGTATATCAAAATTTGAAAAATAAGTCAACAGAAATTTGTCGAAAATGTCACATTTGACGGAAAAATAACGAACTTCGCAGAAAAGATAAATAAAAAATAAATCTTTAGCTAATAATTTTTGTTAATTTTGTTGACTTGATATACCGAATGATTTAAACTGTTATTGTGAAATAAAAACTTTTTGAGGAGGAATGACGATGTTTAAACGCACCCTTTCGCTGCTGCTCTGCCTGCTTGTCGCGGCGCCGGCTCTCGCGTTCTTTGCTTTTGCGCAGGGGAATGGGACTGCTCCGGCGGAGGTAAGCTACGAGATAACCGACCCTTACGCCGAAGTAGACTGGGACAGCTGGGGAATTTACAAGGCTCAGCTGCACACCCACAGCAACGCGAGCGACGGATATCTGCCTATCCGCGAGGTGGTTGAGAAGCACTATGACCTCAACTACGATATCCTCGCCGTCACCGACCACGGCACAATAAACCGGGGATGGGATAAAAAGCCGCAGCTCGTGCCGCTGCTGAGGCTCGTAAAATACGAGCGCACGAAGCTCGCGCCCATATACCCGCTGACCGCCGCCGAATATGAGGCTTACACTGCGGGTACAGCCGCGTCGGCGACGAGAACCCACAAAAACGGAATGCTCGATATCCCGCAGGGCATAGAGCTCAACATGGCGACCCCCAAGTGCGACTGCCACCTGACCGGCTACTTTGCGGACTACGGTCAGGGGCTCGCCGGAGTTTACGGCGACTACGAGACCCCGTCAAAGGGCGTCAACCGCAAGGGCGGAATATCCATGCTCTCGCACGTCGGCGAATATGTCTATCCCGACAAGGACAGCGCCGAGCACGTCGGGCAGAAAATAGACGAATACTATGTCAACAAGTTTGCGCGCATCTTCCTTGATAATAAAGGCTCGAGCGTCGGCATGGGCATAAACAGCGCCACCGACGAGCATACCCGCTGCGACCGCATACTCTACGATCAGATACTCCAAAAGACGATACCCAACGGCGTTGTCCCGTGGGGCTTCGCGTTCGCGGATTCGCACAATGTACGTTCGCTCAACGACGCATATACAATGATGGTGCTGCCCGAGCTCACAAACGAGAGCTTCCGCAAGGGCATGGAGAACGGCTGGTGCTTCGCGGTCTCCCACTATTCAAACGGCGTCGAGCTGAACGGAATGGAGGAGATTCCAGGCTTCGACGGGGAGAAGCTCATGGAGACCGAAGCTTATCTGCGCGACGACACACCGCTTGTCACCCGCGTTACGGTTGACGACGAAAATGACACGATAAGCATCGAGGGCGAGAATTTCAATTCGATAACCTGGGTCTCGAACTGCAACGTCATCAGACGCGAGACAGGCATATCGGACGGCAAAGCGACGCTCGACCTCCGCGCGGACGACCTGCTCGACACGCCGTATCTCTATGTCAGATTCTATATCACGGGCGACAACGGAATATGCTACTCTCAGCCCTTCGTGATAAGCAGAGACGGCGAGGACTTCGGAAAAGTCAGAGTCCCGAAAACTCACGATATTTCTACTTTACTGCGCACCACGGTCACGATGCTCGACTGGACCTGCTTCAGGTTCAACCCCATTATTTGGGCATTCAAACTCTTCTTCCTCGGCTACAATGTCTTTGACCGATTCTTTGACCCGTATTGATTTTTAAGGAGAATAAAGCAATGAAAAAGAATTTCAAGCGTATTCTGTCTGCGGCTCTTGCCCTCGTTCTGCTCTTTATCGCGTTCCCGGCGGCGTTTGCGCTCGGAGAAAAGGAGACGGATTATACTATAGTTAATCCCTATGAGCAGGTCGATTGGAGCACGTGGAAAACCTACAAGGCGAATCTCCACACCCACTGCGATGCGAGCGACGGCGAGCCGACCTTAGACGAGATGGTAGAGGCATATTACAAGGCCGACTACGACATTCTCGCCATGACCGACCACGGCGTTATCACAAACGGCTGGACGGAAAAGAGAAAGACCAACGGCATATTCAACGGCTTTAGAAAAGTCTATCCGATGAGCAAGGAGAACTACGAGCGCATCACAAAGGGACTTGACCGCGGCGGTAGAGGCATGACGGATATCCGCGGCGGAATAGAGTGCAATATGGCGGTCATCTCCAAGACCCATGTCAACGGCTATTTCACCACCTACGGTCAGGGCGAGTGGGGAATAGAGAACGACTACAGAACCGCGCCCGAGGAGATAGAAAAGGCGGGCGGATATTCCGTGCTCAACCATGTCGGCGACTGGGTCGATTCCGGAAGATTTCCGCAGCGCTCCCACTGGAATGTATATATAGCCTATTTTGCGGGCATATTCATCGACTGCCCGAGCTGCCTCGGCATGGAGATAGTCAACAGCACGGACAGAGTGACCCGCGGCGACCGTGCGCTCTGGGATGAGCTGCTTCAGGTCGTTATCCCCAAGGGCAGAAACATCTGGGCTTTTGCCGACGACGACTCCGAAAAGCTCAACGAGGTCGGCAGATCGTTTGAGCTCTTCGTCCTGCCGGAGAACAACGAAAATGCAGTCAAAAAAGCGATGAAGGACGGCAATTTCTTCGCCGCGAGCAGATATCACAAGACCACCGACGGCATCGGCGAATTTGAGGGCGACGGAAACGTGCCGCTCGTGACCGACATCAGGGTGAATGAAAAGGAGAACACGATAACCGTTGCCGCAGACCCCGACCGCGACTGCGAGGTTATCGAGTGGATAGCCGACGGCAAGGTCATAGCCACGGGCAACACGATCGACCTCAACGATTACGAGGATGAGCTCGGCTGTTATATTCGCTTCCAAATGAAAGGCAGCGGCGGCGTGACCTATTCGCAGCCGTTCGAGCTTCGCTACAGCGGCAGAGTCGATAAGCCAGTCCCCGATTGGGCGCTTTGGATTTTCAGAACCGAGCCCGGCCAAAAGTTTATGAAATTCTATCATTCACGCACCTTTGCTCTCGGTGCGCTTGTGGCCGAGAAGATAAGAATTTTCATCGAGGATAGAATTAAAAAATAAAGTTCAGACCCCTTCGAAAGCAATTTGGAGGGGTTGTTTTCCGCTCGGAATTTAACGGGCGAAACTTTTTATTACAAGTTTGAAATGTTTATTAAATTTCTATGCCACGGTACAAAAAATAAATTAAAAATTGTCTATAGTTTATCATTTTTGCATATTGCCTTTTGCATCGTGGGTGATATAATTTAGTAGCTGAAAGATGCGTAAAAGGCATATATAATAGGTATGCCGAAACAGTCGAAAAAAGAGGTGCAGCAATGGACAGCATCATTAAAACGATAGTCGATATGGACAAGCGCGCGAGAAAGCGCACCATGGAGGAGCAGGAGTTCTTTGACAGAGCCGATTCCGAGCTTGCGGAGCAGGCAAAGAAGCTGCAGGCCGAGGAGCAGGAGCGCGCCGACAGCGAGATAGCAAAGACCGCTTCGGAGTATGACGCGAAGCTGAAAGAAGCTCTTGCCGCGATAGATGAGAGGGCTCGCGCCGTGTCCGATGCGCTCGACGTGCAGAGCGAACAGAACCGCGCAAAATGGGCGCAGGTGCTTGCAGACAGAGCGGTTAACGCCGACTGATAAGATTTTTTTGAAAGGAAGTGTGCCGTATGACAGTTTCGTCCGCCGCAAACGCAGTGCTCGCCAAGGCTCGTGCTATGTACGGCAAACGCCTTACCGCGCAGAACTACACCGATTTGCTCGCCTGCCGCACGGTCAACGAGGCGGCGGCTTATCTTAAAGCTCACACGGCCTACGCCGACGCATTCGAGGGCGTGACTATGGGCTCCGTAAGCCGTCGGCAGATAGAGATACTGCTCAGAGAGCACCTTTTAAATAACTTCGCTTCCCTTTGCAGATACGAAAAGTCAATCGGTGACGGCTTCTACAAATACTTCGTTACGCTCTCCGACGTCGATATGCTGCTGCATTCGGTGCGATATCTGAATAGTCGTCACCCGGAGAACAATCTCGCCAAGGTGCCGGACTTTTTCATGCGCCATTCGGAGCTGAACGCCGCGGCGCTCGAGACTGCGACAAACGCCGATTTGCTGTTGGCGGCGGTCGAGGGCTCGCCATATAAGGCCGTGCTCGCCCCGCTTGTCTCGGCCGGCAGACCCGATTATTTCGGTATGGAGCTGGCGCTCAACAAATATCTCCGTTCACAGGTCGAGGCGCTTATCAAAAAGAACTACAGCGGCAAGGCGCGCAAGGAGCTTGACGCAATGCACGCGTTCGATACGGACGCCGAAAACATCGTCTCGCTCTACAGGCTCAAGAGGCTCACGAATATGCCGCAGAGCGTGCTTTTGACCATGCTCCTGCCGGGCGGAACGCTCGGAGAAAAGGAGCTCACGGGCTTTATGAAAGCGCCGAACGCCGAAGAGGCTCTCAAGACGCTCAAGGGCACGGCGTATGCCGCCTTTGCCGAGCGCGGAGACCGCTCCGTTGAGCAGGTGAGCGCAAAGCTCAGATATGACCGCGCAAAGAGCCTTGTGCGTTTTTCGACCTACCCGAGCGTTGTGATGATGAGCTATGTTGCGCTCGCGGAGAATGAAGCAGAAAATCTGACCCACATTATTGAGGGTATAAGATATAATATTCCGCCCGAAGAAATAAGCCGACTTTTGTTAGGCGTGGGCGACTGAATGTGTTTCAAGAGTTTAAAAGGACGGTGATAAACCTTGGCAGTTGCAAAAATGAAGCTTGTTAAAGTTACGGGTCCGCTCGATAAACTTAACAATTTCATTTCGACCTGCTGCTTGGATGGCTCGTTCCAGCCCGAGCAGGCAACGCAGTATATGTCTGCGTCAATGGGTTATCTGACTCTCAGCGAGGAAAACCCGTATGCGCCGATGCTGCAAAAAATAGAGGAGCTTATCCGCAAGAACGACTCCGCTCCCGACCCGACGATAGTCGGTGACCGCTCTCGTGAGATTCAGCTCGACGATAAGACCAGCGCCTACATCGACGAACTGGACGAAAAATTGTCCGCGATGCACGACGAGTACAAGGAGCTTGAGGATCAGCTCGAACAGTGCCGAAACGGCATTGCAAAATATGAGCATTTCACGGGCTTCGATGTCGGACTCGATGAGCTGTTTAACTGCAAGTTCATCAAGACACGCTTCGGTCATATGCCCAAAGAGAGCTACGAAAAGCTTGTCGCCTATGACGACGACCCCTATGTGCTCTTCATCCCGTGCTCGACCGATGCGACAGACTATTGGGGCGTCTACTGCGCGCCGAGAGAGCGCGTCGACGAGGTCGACAGCATTTTTGCGGGACTCAATTTCGAGCGTCTCCAGGTTCCCTCGGCAGTCGGTACCGTTGAGCAGGTAATAGATCAGCTCAAGAGCAATATCGAGATTATCGAGGGCGACTTAAAGCAGCTTGACGAGCGCGCCGCGGCACTCTGGAAAGAGAACCGCAAACGCTGCAACGAGATATATACGAAGCTCGTCGATCTCAATACAGTCTTTGAGATGCGCCGCTACGCCGCGTGCCACAACAAGTATTTCTTCTATGTCGGCTGGGTGCTCGCACACTATTCAAAGGCGTTCGAGAAAAAAGCGGAGGCCATTCCGCACGTCGAGGTCGAGGAGAACGACCCCGATAAGAGTTCAAAGACCCCGCCCGTAAAGCTCAGAAACCCACTGATATTCAAGCCCTATGAATTCTTCGTCGATATGTACGGCCTGCCGTCATATTCGGATATCGATGTCACGGGCTTCGTCGCAATAACCTACACGCTGCTGTTCGGCATCATGTTCGGCGACCTGGGCCAGGGGCTGCTGTTGGTGCTGGGGGGTTGGCTCTACTTGCTCGGTATCCTCGGCTGGAGGATAAAGAAGATGTCCCTTGCACGTATTCTTATCCCGTGCGGACTTTCGAGCGCGGTGTTCGGCTTCGTGTTCGGCTCCGTGTTTGGCTATGAGGATATGCTCGACCCCGTCTACCATGCGCTGGGTATGGCGTCAAAGCCGCTGAGCGTTATGGACTCGATAAACACCGTCCTGATAGTCGCCATAGGCATAGGCGTTGTCCTTGTTGTGACAGCGATGCTCCTGAATGTCGTATCCTGCCTCAAGCATAAGAAGATAGGCGAGGCGATATTCAGCAACAACGGACTTGTCGGAATAGTGTTCTATTTGGCGGGCGTTGCGTTCTGCGTAGCGTTTATGAACGGCCCGAAGGTACTTCCGAACAGCGTCCTGTTCGGTATTATGGGCGTGTGCGCCGTTTTGCTCTACCTAAAGGAGATACCGATAGGTATTATAGACAAGCATCCGGACTGGAAGCCCGACAGCGTCGTTGACTTCCTGCTCCAGAACCTGTTCGAGCTTATCGAATATGTCCTGTCCTATTTCAGCAACACCGTGTCCTTCCTTCGTGTCGGCGCGTTTGTTATAGTCCATGCCAGCATGATGATGGTCGTGTTCACCCTCGGCGGTAACGGCAGCAACATCCCCGTTATCATCATAGGCAATATCATCGTCATCGCCCTTGAGGGTCTGCTCTCGGGCATTCAGGGCTTGCGTCTGGAGTTCTACGAGATGTTCAGCCGCTTCTATGAGGGCGGCGGCAGGGCGTTCACACCCGCAAAGCTCGAGCAGGCTCAGACAAATATAAAAAACAAAATTGCCGGTAAAAAGGCCAAAAAGGCTTTAGCAAATAAAGACTAATCGGAGGTAAAGTAAAATGACAACTCTTTTTTATTCCGTTATGATCGTAGTTCCCGCAGCGGTGCTTCTCGCATCCGTAGTATACACAATGAAGAAGCACTCTGAGGGTCAGAGCGTCAGGAAGAGCCTTCGCATGAACGCGGCCACCTTTGCCGTTATGCTTTTGCTCGTCGCGGGCTGCGCCATGGGCGCTTTCGCAACCGGCAGCGAGGACAAGGCCGCAGCTCCGGCGGACACCACCGCCGCGCAGGCTTCCGATACGGCGGCCGAGAGCACCGAGTCTTCCGCCAAGGATAACTCCAAGGGTCTCGGACTTCTTGCCGCAGGTCTTGTTACCGGTCTTGCCGGTATCGGCGGCGGTATCGCAGTTGCCGCCGGCGCTCCCGCAGCTATCGCTGCAACGAGCGAGGATCCCAAGGCTTTCGGTAAGGCGCTTATCTTCGTTGCCCTCGGCGAGTCGATAGCCCTTTACGGTGTCGTTATCTCCATCCTTATCCTCAACAAGGTCTGACGCTCCGAGGCTGAGGAGCATTAGTGTAAAGCGCAGCAGCTTTACACTGCGTTGAAAGGAACAAAAGCCATGCGTTTTTATTTGATAAGCGACAATGCCGATACGCTTGTCGGAATGCGCCTTGCGGGTATAGAGGGCGAGCTTGTGCACGACGCTCA
>ENA-OPDF01000441-OPDF01000441.1-human-gut-metagenome-genome-assembly--contig:-NODE-441-length-30643-cov-6.438800_pt1 | contig 30643 bp, 28 predicted proteins | sample MGYA00241575_ERZ501501 | MGnify/ENA primary metagenome ERZ501501 (study PRJEB25962, sample SAMEA1972229) | human gut metagenome | biome: human gut; feature: human-associated habitat; material: faeces... | reverse complement strand
TTATTGCTTATTATCCGCACCCAAAAAGTTGCATTTATAAGTTGAACTCAAGATTTATGTTCAACATTATATGTCTTTTGCAATACCTCTTCTATTTCTTCTATTCTTTTCTTAATATCCTTGAACTTATCTTCATCAAAACTAATAGATTTGTCCCTAGACCATTCTAGTTCATTTTCTATTTGCAGTTTTATCTTCAAAGATTGTTCTTCTAAAGACCTGTCGTTTTCTAGGCTTTTATTAATCTCATTTATCTTTGAGATTTCATTATTAATAGTTCTAATTTGTTGATTGATTTCCTGCAAATCTTTTTCATATTCGTATTTCTTAGGCAGGAAAGAATCTATTCTCATTGGAGATTTCCTTAGTTCGGAATTTAACCAATTAATAGCTTCTGTTAATTTGTTTGCTTCCGTTACAATTCCACCATTTTGGTTGTGACAGAAAGGACATTCAGAGTTGCTTTTTATTGCCTCCTTAATGGGATTATATCTGTCAATAGTTTCTGCATAGGACTTTGCATATTCAATAGATGATATTACTTTTTCTAGTTTAAGAGTAATATCTCTTTTTTGAGCAAGTAATAAGTTTTTCTTTCTAACTAACTCTGTATATTGATCTTTGTACTGCTCAGAATCTTCATTTACCACAATTGGCAATGCTCTTAATTTATCAAGATAAATCTGAGGCGCATCAAGCATATGCATACTGTCTATTCCTGAGAATAATTCATTCCCGCTAATAGTATAATACGCTTCTTTTAACTCATCTAAATATGTACACTTGTCTTTCTTATTAGTTTCAAAGCGGTTTTTCTCATTTTGAAACTTATCCAGTTTAATCTTATATTCTTCTAATTCTTGAGATAAGGTATAGTACTGTTGATCAACAAGTCCTGCAAATATTTTAAACTCATCTATAACTCGTTCTCGCTTTTCTTTCTCATCGAATCTATAGAATAAAGAATGTTTATTAGCGACCAAGTTTTGATGCTGTAGCATAAATGAAATCATATTTCGAAAAGATGGATGTCCTTTTTTTACTGCTTTTCGATTTATGCTATTATCAACATCATCCATGTTCGATATCTCGATCCCGAAGAAATGGCCTAATTCTTCCTTAAAAGTGTTTATATCAATATAATACTCATCGCCAAAGTAAGAACTATTCAAATTGTCTATTTCCATAACTTGGGGTTCAATTTTGAAGAACAATTTCCTAGTTCTTCCGGCTTGCTCACGGGCTATTACCAGTTGAGTGCCGTTTTTGCATAATACAACAAAGTATAAGCTTGCATTTTCTGTAATAACACCAGAAGGGATTGTGTTATCAGCACTTCCCGTACAATAATCAAACAACTCTATTATAGCACTTTTGCCTGTTGAAGATCTCCCTGTTATGATGTTCAAACCTTCATGCATATCAATATGATGACAATTACCATATTGATCCATAATACCCATATATTTAATATAACTTCTCATAGCGCTTTTATTCCAAATGCATAGTAGGTGTTAATAACATTCTTTGTGAATATATTAGATAACTGTGAAGCAAGCCTTAGGCTTTTGTCCAAACGAGTATCTGCCTGCCTGTTATTATCATTTATTACGATTACTGTAAGATTCTTATCGACTTCAATATATCTACAATCAATAGCATATTGCAAACACATATTTGTTTGCTCTTTATAGAAATAAAAGCGTTCTTCAAATCCAGCCATTATATCTTTATCTCTCGTTATTCTACTCAAATTAGATGCGGTAGTAATTTTCTGAATCTTTTCTAAGAACTCATTATTGAGGACTAATGGAAGAACAAAATAAGCCAATAGAATATTCTTATCCGTTGGTTTCAGGTTCTTATAAAAAGAAACTAGTAACGGAGTTAGAGCAAATGTATTATTTTGCAATGTTGATATGTTTTCTATAAACTTACTCATTTGCTTTATCTTTTAACAACCATACTAATTCGTCATTTTCATCAGCCATTATATGTAGCATACCATTATGAAAATATAAATCTACACTATTATAGGTGTGAAAAGTTATATCGCTACTTCCTGTCATGTCATCATAAAAGTCTTGTGATTTGGCAATTCGCTCACCATCATCATATTTCCTTGATGCTTTCCTATATTTTGCGGTATAACTCCCCTTTAAGTTCTCTTCATATTGTAATAGCGAATTTTTCTTGGTCTCTGACTTTTCTAACTCTTGTTGAATCATACTTGCAGTATGTACATAGTCATCAATGGCTCCAGAAATAGCTTCATCATATTTTATGTCCTTGATTTTCTCTACAAAAGCATAACCATCATAGTCACTATCCTTTATATCTGCCAGTTTTACTTTCGTAGGGAACACTGCAGTATTTTCCACCAATGTTTTTGTCACTTCTTCTACCTCTCGCGCAAAATCATTGTAAGTAATTCTCCAATTTTGATTTACAATGTCAGGGTTAAGTATATAACCAAACATATGATTTATATATTTCCCCTTCTGTATATCGGGGATTCCCTTTCCGTATTTTTCTTGAAGAGATTTATGGTATTGATTTCCATCCATACTAATGCTATCAATGTATAACATCTTTGCTATCTGTGATAGTCTCGTCGCATTTTTAGCATCAAAAATGACATTCATGTATGTTGATAAATCCTTATCTTTTCTTTTGCGTGAGTCAAAACTCTTTTTGATATTTCTAAGGACTTCCATCCTTTCAGATGGATTTTTTCCATTCCAATTTAGCCAAGCAGAGCCTATAGGGACTTTTTGAGTAGTTAATAATATAAGCGAGCTAAATATATCGACAGGAAAGTCTTCTCTCATCCAATTATAAATACTCTTCCATACATTTTTGTCGTAATCCGTTAATGCTTTCTTATAAAGTTTTGATTCTATCTGTTTGCTATCAAACAAACTTCCTAATACAGAAACATCGCCATATGTTTCTATATAAACAGATTGTCCTTCCTGCATTTCAAAGCATCGTTCTAATGCAACAAGGAATTGGAATAAAATACCTTTAATGGACAATGTTGAATCAAACTTTAACTTTGTCATATCTTATAGTCTCTAGAGTTTGTTTCTTAATAATTCGCCTCGATCTTGTAAAATATCTAATAAATTATCTTGTTTTATCAAATCATACCTTTTACAAATTTCTTTATATGCTACATATATAGATTCATAGCCTTCATTGACATTCATATCAATATTGGGAGAGATAATCCTCAAAATTTCACATTTGTTATAGTATGAAATTCGTTTCTCATCACTGTATTCCAATAGGCGTAATGGTTCTCTTAAACGCAATCGTATGGTGAAATTTTCTCCTTTTTTATTGTTTTGAATAATAGATAAATCTCTGTGACAATCTATTGTCTTTGCTCTATTTATTTGAGCAAGTAACGTAATGGCCTGCTTACATATTTTGATTTCATTCCTATAAAATGGCGAAGTAATATCATTATGTGCAGTAGAATTTAAGAATAAATCTTTATATGTTTTTAAATCCTTAAATTGGGAGTAATCAATTTGCTCGTGGTTGCAGAACTCTTCGAGCGAACCTATTAGCTCATCTAAATTCTTTGGAACACTTGCTCCTGTGTTAGGATCTGCTTTTATTCTAAAAGAATCAGGAAGTAGTTCATTTAAACAACGTTCACATTCTTGTCTTAGAAGGGTACCACATCGAAAATAATCATGACATTTATATGCTTCCTCTATTTTTTCAATTTTTGATTTATTATCAGGTACATAATTGGGCTCGTTTGGAGTAGTAGAGTCATTAATATATATTCCGCCGAAGGACCAATCTGTTTTCTTGTATTGAGTCTCAATTTTACGTTTAAATGTATGGTAAAAAAGTCTGTCATGCGTAAACACATATAACTTATATAAAGGAGCAACCTTATCAAGCAGATATGTAATTACCTTCATGCGATTACTCATATCAAGACTGATGAGCATATCGTCAAGAGCAAGGAAACGACCATCCGCAGGATCCACTGTGTTTAATAAAGCAAATCTGATTGATAGAGCAATCGCTGTTAATTTAGCTTCATTAAATTGTGTCTGCGGTTTTGGTACTGGTTTATATGTTACATTGTCATTCTGCAGTTCCTCAACTTTTAATGTTATTACAGGTTGCAGCACTTCTAGCTCTGTGCTTAACTTTTTGTTTTCCATTCTACCGGCAATCTCAACAGGATGGTATCTATATCCTAGTCTTAGCCAATACGACTTATTGGGCTGCGGAATATCGTCTCGATTATCGTTATATTCAAGTGATATTTTTAGTTTTCGGTCTCCTATATCACGAAAATTGTTGTTAAATATATCTGTAGCGGTTGGTACTGCATTTTGATTAATTAACTTGATAAGATACTCAGTTTCCTTGTTAAATTTCTTAATTAGATCTTTGTATGTATCATCAATTCTATTACCACGACCTTTGCGTTTTATTTTTGCGACAGCCTCATCATATAATTCGCTTATATATTTCGATTGGTCTCTTGTCAATGTAAAAGGTAATATATCCTTTATAAAGACAGGGAACAAATCAATATATTGAGAGTTGCGGAAACTAAATACATTAAATAAGAGCTTATGATTAATAAAGATGCATTTGCCATTCAAGTCTCTCAATGGGGAGGTTGCTTGAGGTACTGACTCATTATACCCAGCTTGAGATATACTGTATGCAACATCGCTTCCTTCAAACTTTATTTCAACCTTCGCATTAGGCTTGTTAGTATATTTATTGACAATGCTTTCTGGGTGAGTTGTACTAAAATATATACTACATTTATCTTTACATTGGCTTTGAAGTAATGCGTGTAAAGCATAATAGATAGAGGATTTACCACTACCATTTTCTCCATACATTAATAAGTTTTTCCCATCGAGGTTTAACTCAAATTCTTGGGGAAATGCCTTAAAACCATCTATGGTAATTTTAGATATAGCAGCCATATTAACTTTGGATTATAGTTCTTAAATATTCGGGACTTCTGGAAACGAACAGCTCCAGTCTTGTTCGCACTTCATTATTTGTCTTATAAAGAGCATCAAAAGACTTAGCTATTGACTTCTCAATATTATCATCAATAGGAGCTATAAGACTATATAAATAATCAATAATATTAATTCCTCTTTCTATCATGTGTTCTTTGAAAAACAACTCAAAGACACATCCGTCAATTATTCTCTCAAAGAAGTCTCCCATAAATTGATTACTTATGGAATTATCTATTTGCAAAGATTCTGTATTTCTTAAGTACTCCATGTAGTCATACAACAATGATATTAAATGTTGCTCTTTTTGCGTTGCTTTAGAGATGTATAACTTTCTAACATTTGCGGGTTTAACTTCTGCAAATGTTCTGCCTTCTTCTTGAGTTAATCTTTTATATAAATAATTACATAGCTTAGAATTTAATACAGATGCAATATATTTATAATCGTATTGTTTAGTATTTTTCTTAAAGACTAAAATGCTATTTAGTACATAAAACTTATTTTCATCATATACACAACGAATACTATCTGCAGTTTGACGCATTACAATTTTAGGTTCCTCAAACAGTAAAGGATATCTATTACGACCGAGAGCGTACCAAGGCAATATCCCTTGTCTTGATTCACTACGTTGCATAAGTTTATTTTTATACTGATCTAGATATATTTGTGCATATGGATACTCTTGAATCTCTGTTTCTCGTGTTGTATATATTAGATAGTCATTTTTGTAATTTATGGAATACTTATCTATATCGCTACCAACTAGAACCTTCTTTACAATATTATTTTCTAAATTAAAATCTTTTATAGTATCGTATGTTATTTTGAAGATCTTGTCACCTCCCGTAGATATGCCGCTTGCCATTTCATCTGCTATAGAATCAATGGTCACACCGTTATCCTTTATTGTATTCAATATATCAATATCCGAATTTGAAAGTCCTATAACTAAAGATGGTATTGTGAGAAGTTTTGCAATATCAATCCCCTCAATACATTTTTGCCATTCAATGTTTTTTACATTGTCATTTCTATAATCAGAATATGCAATGTTATAATTGTCTAACTTTTCTTGCTTGGCAATGAATATACATGTTGGTACATCTGCATCTTCAAATGTATTATCACCCAAATTAATCGCACGGAGTAAAGTGTTATCAATAGCCAATAGTGTTCTAGTCTTCTCATTTTCATTTTGGAAGAAGATATTATTTGGTACAATATAAGCAACTATACCATGTCTTGTCTTAGATGACAATCTAAAAGCCATTGATGTAAAATAGCAGAATGTTTCAGGTGTTCGCATATGAACATCTGAAAATTTCTCCTTGAAAATTTTCTTCTCTGTATCAGATAATTTTGCTCCATACGGAGGGTTGCCAATCACAATATCAAAACCCATGAATTGACCATTCTCATCAAGCAATTGAGGGAACTGAAAACGCCACTCGAATGCATTACCTTCCTCATATAGCTTATTGCTATTTGTGTCATCTTGTTCCTTTTCTAGTTTCTTTAATTTATCTTTCAATTTCTTCAATTCCGCTTTTTCTGCTTTTGTTCTCTCGCCAAATAAGGTCGGACCTTCAAGCATTATAACTTTGCCTCTTAACTTTGCAAGTCTCTCCTTAAACTGTTTGCTCAATTCTGTCTTGAAGGCGCACTTTATATCCTCAATAGTCCTACGGAAAAGTTCCTTGGTTTGATGATTTGATGTATTGGTATAGTCACTTACCAACTCTTTATATTTGGCAAGTGTCATTTTTTTATCTTCTTTTTTGCCCTTGTTGTACTCTACAAAGACATTCTCAATAGGGGCTTCTATAGGGTAGCGACTCAATAGTGAATTACCGCACGTGATTTTATAATCCAAGTTTGGTAGTGGTTGTGGCTTGTCGGCATCGACAACCAATGCTAACCAGAAACGCAAACGAGCGATATCGACAGCACCTTGCTCGATATCAACACCAAAGATATTATTTTGGATTATATCACGCTTCGTTTGAGTCGAATCAAAATTCCCGTGAGGCTCAGCATGTGAATGCAAATGATGTATGGCGTGATACAATACATAAAGGATACCCATAGGGAATGCACCCGAACCAATGGCTGGGTCGCATACCTTAACCTCTTTAAGCCGTTGAATAAAGCGTGTAGCAATGCTTTTGCTTTGGAGAATAGGACTCACCACGCCATCATTTATAAGTTGCTCAATAGCATCCGCATACTGATCTGATGGCTCATGTGTCTTTAGGTATTGAATCACACTCTGTCGGCACATATACTGAACAATCTCCTTAGGAGTATAAAAGGCACCTTTGTCCTTGTTGTCCTCCAAAAGATTCTCGAAAATATGTCCCAACATTTCAGGATCAATACCAACCTCGCTATCATCAGGGTCGTTCTCGTCAATGGTGAAGTTGTATTGAGAGAAGAAATCCATTAAATCCTTGAAGTGGGTATATGAGAAATCAATAGGCTGCTTATCCACATCGTCTGCCTCGAATAAACCGCCATTAAGATACGGGATGCCACTAAACTCTTCCAAGAGTTGTATATCCCAATTCTTATTTATGAATAATGTCTCTCTATCTTCTGGTTTTGTGTTCAGGATGCCAAAGAATAATGGTTCAAACACATCGCTTAACAGTCTATCATTATCGATATGTCTCTCAATAAGATTACTTAGGAATTTTTTATCCCCACCTTCCCATTTAACATTTGAAGCAGGCACACCCATCCAGCCTTTCTTTTGTAAGAATTGCAAGAACACCAAACGGCCTAATAACTTCTTGACATAGTCGCGATGTGACTTGGTATCAGAAAGCGTATCAACGAATTTCTTATATTGAGCTTTGTATCCATTGAAAAACTCTTTGTTGAGTCGTTCAACAGAGAATGCATCGGTAACATCTGTTAAATAAATGGAGCCATAGGTCCTCTTATCTGCCAATTCTTTAAGTCGGCTTGCTGCTGTGGTACAAGGCTCATTCTTGCCTAACAAGAATGTATATCGTTTAGGAGCTGTTTCCTTCTTTACTAATTCTCCGCTTTCATTGAAATAGGTCTGCTTGGCAATAAATGTCAAGCGATAGTCATCTTGGTTTTGCGAATAATAGAAAACCAAAGCTCCATGAATCAAGTCTTGATCTACATATTTTGCAGCAATATCGCGCAAACTTTTACGGTTGCGGGATATTTGCACATTGTCGGCTACCTCAAAGCGGAATATAGCCAATGAACGTCCGTCATCTAAACGGATGTTTCCTACATGACCACCATCTTTGACATGTGAATCTGTAATCTTGGCAACACTTGTGAATACTTCAACTTTTGGGAAGATCTTCTCTAGCAAATCTTTCCAAATGTCAAAATCAAATTTTGCAGATAGTATATTTTTCAAATATGCTTGATTCATAATAATACTTTGTTACATGTTAAAACTCTCTGAAATAATAATCTCAGGCATAAAATCTTTCGACACTTTAAGCACATCTACTTGTTTATCAACATTCCCACCTTGGACATGCTCCAATGGATATGCTGATATAATCATTATCAATTGCTCAAGTAAAACCACTGGCTTAACAGGTGTTTTCTTTGTTGCTGTTTTTAATTTATTTATATCTCGTTGCAACTGCTGGAATTTACCCGTTGTAATAGCTCGTTTTGCTTTATTAATCAATTCAAGTTCCTGTTCTGTAATGTTGGGAATACTTACAAAGCCATCAAGATAAGCAATTGCCTTCTTTTCATTAGGACCCTGTGCCGGATTTACCTTCTGCTTTGTTGCTTTAGTCTCTTCCTCTTGTGTAACAAAAGCATCAAGTGCCGCTTTTACTTGCTCATGGTGCATATCGTGTAGCGGTATGGACTTTTCGTCAATACGGGCTTCAAACTCTTTTACTGCTTCTAAGAATGTAAGTTCCTCGATGCTGCCGTCATCTCGCACAAATGTGAAAGCATCACGCCGCTTATTGCGAATAAACACAATGGTACTACCCGGTATAAATTTACTCTTGCGACCTGTGCGTGCTCTCAAAGGTAGTTTGCTGATTCGTTTAATCAAATCAGGGTCATCTTGTTTTAATTGTCGGAGCCACATCAGGTAGCGTAATTTCTCATCACGCTCCTCATCTACATCCTTATCAAACAAACCGAAGCTCTCAGGATTCTCATCAGTAGAATATATCTGACTGTCTTCGCCCAATGCTGCATGGAAAGCAAAGAGTTTCATTTTCGCCTTCTTCTCCAACTCAATGTCATCATTAACTTTTGATGTAGGGAAGAAATTGAAAATATATACCTCTTTGGCAGTGCTACCGATACGATTCACACGACCGATACGCTGCATAAGCCTTGTAGAGTTCCAAGGTGTGTCATAGTTTACGATAACATTGGCACGATGGAGGTTTACACCTTCGGCAAGTACCTCGGTAGAGATAACGATGTTATAATCGTTTTTCTTATCCCCCTTGTAGTTTGCATCGAAGTTCTCCTTTAAGAGCGGCATTTGTGTATCTCTATTGTCGCTCTGTACAGTCATAATCTTATCAAAACCATGATTTTTTAGAGCGTCATAGAGATATTTGGTGGTCTCTTTTGATTCTGAGAATACGACTAATTTCCCTTCATGGTTAATGGTTTTATCCAATAACGTATCTTTAAGATATTGAATAAATATATCCAACTTAGGATCTGCATTAACAGCATCCCACATAGAAACCAACTCTTTCAATATCGCATTATCAGCCTTTATGCCATCTTCAAAACCATCTTCAAAGTCATCTGGCGTACAAACTTCTATTGTAGGGTCGGTGTATTTTGCTTCCTCGATCAACTTTATCAACTCGTCTTCTTTCCCTTCGCTAAGTAGCTCATTGACTTTCAAATTGGGGGCAATGTATATAGTGCCATTGGCAAACATGTCAAGCATCACCTTGTTGGCTTCATAATATCGACGCAATGATTGCTTGAAAGCATAGAAACTACTATCTATTCGCTTGACAAGCAATGTCTTCATAATGCCTGCCAACTGAATAGAAATCATATCAGCCTTTTTATACTTGCTCTTCTTAGGAGACTTTAGATATTTTATCGCCTGATATCTGTAATATTTAAGTCCGTTTATCTTGTCACTAAGATACATTATAGTCTTATCGTACAAAGTCTCCAACTCTGTATCCAATTGATAATATATCTTGCGAGGAGATTTTACATTAGGGAAATGAATGTTCTGTTCCTCTAAATCTTTGCGATATGCATCGTTCTCCATTAAGTCTGTACGAGTTCGACGTACAGTTAATGGTTCAACGACCTTGAGACGGATCCTCTCGTATATTGCCTTTATTTCTTCCGCAATAAGGGATAGGTCTTTTTGTTTCTTCAGTTTGTTATATTTATCGATATGTTCACGGAAGAAACGCTGTAAGTTACCTTCTTCCAAAGTACTGTCTTTTGAGTCTTGGAAAAGGTAAACAAGATTGGCAATATCCTCTGGCCTATTGTTAAGCGGCGTAGCAGACACAAGTATAACCTTTTTATCATGCAAGCTACCATCATATTGCTTGGTTTTAGTCTTACACAACTTCTGCAATTCATTATACATTGATGCGGTGTCACTTCTGAACTTATGTGCCTCATCAACTATAATTAGGTCATAGAGTTCGGGACTCTTAACTTTATGAAGGCTTCCGTTAGTTATGATTTTGAAATTATCTAATTTGAATTCCGTAAGAGTCTCTTCCCAATTATCTTTCATAGCGGGAGGGACAATAACCAAAATATGAGAACGATGAGTCGGAAATCCATTCGAGAAATAGAATTTCTTAGCTATAAGTGCAGAAACGACTGTTTTTCCCAATCCGACAACATCGGAAAGGAAAAATCCATTGTGTTTCATCATCTTTGCGTATCCGTCATTGACTGCATCTATCTGGTAGGATAATTTTTTATATCCTGTAGGCAAATCGGACACAGAGTTAGGATCAAAGTCAATACTCTTACCGAAGTACTCTAATAAGAATTTTAGATAAACCTCGTAAGGGGTAAAGTTTGGATTAAGATACGAGTCGTTCTTAATCTTATCTATATGAGTTATGTCAATCTCAACAGATTCTTCCCATAGTTTTTCAAATGTTTCGGTTGCAAACTGTATGTCGTCATCATAGCGTAACTCCACATTGAACTCGAAGTTCTTCTCAAGTCCAGCCTCAGTCAAATTGCTAGAACCAGTAATAACCGACCCATAGCCATGAGGATGGTACACTTCTTCTCGGAAAATGTATATTTTGGCATGAATGTTTTGTTTAGGATGGATACGCATAGTTATTCTGCTTGTCACGATATCCTCTATAAACTGATACATTCCATCCTCGACTTCTTTATCATATTTTGCCTCTTGTATATTGTGCTTAATATCATTAAAGAACTCCTCTTGAGACTGCTCTGCATTAGGATTGAAAAGTAGGCCCTGCTGATTTGCTTGATAAGTGAGTTTATCTACATTGATACCAACCAAAATGCGAATCTTGGGAGTTTGTTGTATAAACTTCCTGATACGAAAATAGCCTGACGCTCGGAAATAGCCTACGAGAGCATCAAAGAAATGCACCTTTTTGTATTTGAATACACCCTCTATTTTCTCAAGAAGAGTATTCTCTTTTTCATTTGTAAAAAAGTTCGTACCCATAGTTATTGCTTCGTAACAACGATTAGTTCTCTGGTGTCAACATCTAACACCTTCGCAATATTCACCAGCATCTCCAACGATGGCTGCATCTTGTTTGAGCACCATTTAGAAACCGTTGAGGGGTCTTTGCCAAGCTGCTCGGCAAGCCATTTGCCAGTTTTCTTTTGTTCAACCAATACTACTTTTAGCCTATTTAAATCTTTCATTATTTACACATTTTATTGGCGTATACCGCAAATTTAGTGATAATATGCGAAACTGTGTCTTTTTGAAGTAACTTTTTTATCGTATGAATTGTAATTTTTATAATTCAAGAATGAGAACTCGGAGAGTTTATTTGATTATTTGGAGTATAAAACTTGGGTATAGAGCGAATGTATTTGCAACGAAAAATCATCAATTCCACCCGACTTTGGAGGATAGGATACCGATAGGTAGTTTTGGGACGCCGAAAACATTTCGGGTGCCCCAAAACACAACTTGCTATGTTCGCTTGAACATAAATTTCCAGTGCCTGGAAATTATTACACATTCCCTTCTTTTTAGCTCAATGATTTAGCCTATTTGAATGATGTTGGTCATATGGTCTGTTATGACCAACAAATAATGGTTGGTTGGTGTGTTGGTTTGTTGCAACCAATAAGCCAGCCGACCAACAGACAATGTGACCATATGACCAACCAATAATCTTTCAAGCATCTGAAGTCGCTCCAAAATGCAATCTAATGACACTTGACGACACGTAATGTCGGGTTTGCAGAGCGTATTATTTTTTATTTTTACTTAGCACTCGAAAAGCAAATGTTTAATGTAAAAATGAAATAGTTATGGAGATTATTAGCATTGAGAAAAAGACCTTTGAGGAGCTTGTGTCGCGCCTCGGGCAGTTCGTTAAGCGGATGGATAGTATTAACCGCCAGCGTAGTAGCAGGCGTATGAGCGAGTGGATGGATAATCAGGATGTCTGCCATGCGTTGAAGATTAGTCCCCGCACGCTGCAAACGCTTAGGGATAGCGGCAGGTTGCCGCACTCTAAAATCAACAACCGCATATACTATCGTCCCGAAGATGTTGAGCGACTTATCGCAGATTGTAATGATGTTTAACCTAAAATTTTACACCTATGAGTAACGAAGTTATCACGCACAATCACGAGTGGTTACGCGGTCTATTCTCGGAACTTGACCGCATTGCCAAAGATGCCGCAATGGTGGCAGACGAGAATCAACCGCTATTGGGTGGCGAACACTATTTGACCGACAGGGAGTTATCGCAACGCTTGAAAATCAGTCGTCGCACTTTGCAAGACTATCGCAACAACGGCATTTTGCCGTACCGCCAACTGGGTGGAAAAATCCTTTATCGGGAAAGCGATATTGAACGAGTATTGCAAAGTTGCTATCGAGGCAAGTTTTAGCATATACCCTATAAGGTATAATATGGGTTAAGTACTTGTAAATTACGCCCGATAGGGTATATTATAAGTGTAAAGGAAACACTGACTGAACTTATTATGCAGAGTTGGGAGCGAGCGGCCTTTGTCCCCAACTCTGTTTTTTATAATAATAGCGGCTTGATTATAATTTGAAGATTGATACTCTTAATAGATTTGACCTTGAATTATGCGTCGTAGGTCGCTTCGCTTGCTTCGTCCCAAACACATTCTCAACTCGGACGGTGATACCGGAGAGTTTTTTCGGGTGAAAAATTATCAAAGAGAATTTTTTGCTCGAAAACCCGTGGGCTTGAACTCGCAGGTATTGCCCTCCGAGTTAACTTTATAATAGGGCGAAAGCAAGTGAAGCGTACCGCAGACTCCTATCCTAAATTCACCATAGCACTCTTTACATTCATCATATCCTTTAATATCGAACTGTCAAGCACTTTGGCATAGTGTTGCGTCATCTTGATATTAGAGTGTCCGAGCATCTTTGCTACATTCTCTATGCTTACACCGTTAGCCAAGCATACAGATGTGGCGTAGGAATGGCGGGCTACATGTGTGCTAAGGTGCTTCTGGATTCCGCAGACATCAGCTATCTCTTTCAGGTAACTGTTCATATTCTGATTGCAAGGAACGGGAAGTAATACGCCACGCTTGATGCAAGTTGGATTGTTCTCATACTTCTTGAGAATTGCCAAAGGAATATCCAACAGCGGGATGTTGCACATATTATTTGTCTTTTGGCGTGTCTTGCGAATCCAATAGTGTCCGTTGTTATCCTGCACGATATGTTCGGCGGCAAGTTGCTGAACATCTATAAATGCTAATCCTGTAAAGGCTGCGAAGATAAATACATCACGCACCAATGCAAGGCGGGGTAGCACAAACTCCTTTTGGTATATTGTCATAAGCTCATCCATCGTCAGGAACTCACGCACAACCTCCTTTTCGTGAAACTTAATACCTGCAAAAGGATTCTTCTCTATCCACTCGTTGGCAAGTGCAAGGTTGATAATCTTTTTTAAGCACTTCATATAACGGATAACAGTATTCTGCTGACAATTCTTCTCGGTCTTCAAATAGAACTCAAAGGCTCGCACAAGTTCACCGTTTACCTCCGTAATAGGCAAATCCTCTTTATCGTATTTCAGTTTGATAAGTTCAGCAAGATAACGGGTACAACTTTCGTAGCGTCTTACGGTGATTAGGGCAAAATCTTTACCCACCAATGCTCGGCATTGCTCGTTGTGTTCACGCATAGTACCGATGATGGTGCGTACTTGCTCCACCTTTTTGTCCACTCCAAAGAACTTTTCTTGCAATATTCGGGCAGTGATAAGTTCCCCATTCTCTTCGAGTTGCGTATAAATTCGGTGGAGTTTGATTCGACTCTCCTCGATGTAATTGTTTAGTTCGGTTGATTTACGGCTTTTGCCCCTCGCGCACTCCTTTGCCTGGTTCCACGATACAGGTTCGATACTTTTGCGGATGTTTGTTTCTACTCTTGCGCCATTGACTGTGATACGCATACATACTGAAGCCTCACCGTTCTTCAGCAGCTTGGTTTTCTTGATAAAGAAAAGCACATTAAATGAATCTCGTCTCATTTTCTCCTACTTTTAAGTTAAACATTAGTTCGACAAATGTAGGAATCCGAGTCCGTTTTGACGCTATGCAAAATGTTGTGAATCAGCGAAAAACACTCTTTCGAGGTGGAGATGTTTGGAACACCAGTTTGCTCCACCTTCTGCTCCACCAAAGGCGGTCGTGAACCGCACTTTTTTGCGTTTTTGGGGAAAATAAAAAATCCCGATTTTCGTTGAAAATCAGGATTTTACGTTGTTTTGCTTTTCTTTGCTGTGGTGCCACCAGGAATCGAACCGGGGACACAAGGATTTTCAGTCCTTTGCTCTCAAGACCTTTAAAAGTCTCGCCTACGGCTCAACTTTCAAAGGCAACCAACTGAGCTATTGCACCTTAGCAGTTATGTTATATTTCTTTATATTCCTCTATTTCTTTCTTTGGTTTAACTCGCAGTTTAACTCTCAAAGAAAACCAAGATAATTCAACAATAAATTAATTAATCTCTTTGCAGCATTGAACTGCACCACAAAGTTAGTCAATATTACGCTGTTATGCAATGATTCTTTCTTATAGTTTTGCTTTTGACTATCAGTTTTTTATCTATCTAATGATATGGTATATAATAGTATAGAGTAGCTTTCTCTTTATCATAAAAATATTCATATACTGTATTTCCATTATATAATAGAGTATCGGTATAGAAATTAGTAGTGGGTATATAAAGCTATATCTTCTTAAAAATCTACCTGCTTAAAAATCTACTCTTATTGTTTTGTATCCTTTGTATCTATAAATATGCTTGTGTAACACATAGTTTTGTAGTTAATAGATGTTTGTTTAGAACTGAAAAAGCGATATTGGGTATTGTGCCAAGTATCGCTTTTTTTGAACTTTTGATAGTTATGTGAAATATCAATGCAAGAAAGTGACATGTTTAAAAATTATGCTATTAACTCATCACAGCGATGTGCATAAACAAAATGTTTATAAATAGTATTTCTGTAATGTTCAAGTTCTTTTCTTAGAAGTTCCAATTTAGATATTTCGCACTGCAAATTATCATAGGATTTTTGAATTGATATATATTCTTCTAAGAACTTTTTGTATTCTGGATGACATTCTTTTAAACGCATTTCTGCCTCATAATCCCACTTATAAAGAGCACTGCCCAATTGAGGATTATAAGAAATCATATAATTGATAGGATATAAAGGGTCTTTTTTTATTGCTTCAAGAATTTCTAACTTAATATTATCATATTCTTTTTTCTTTTTCTGGTATTTGTTCCATTGAGGGGTAATTTTAAGCAAATCTTTTCCTAATTCTTCCAGTTCATTATTAATTAGATTTATTTCATTTTTTAGTTGGGGATAAATACTCATATTACATTGCATGATTCGTTCTATGTATAATTCAATATCAGCATATAAAGGTTTAAGCTCTTTCAATTTATCCATAAAATATAATGCACCTGCAATTTTCTCTCCTTTAAAACGCACTAAGTTACGCCCCATTAATGTAAAGTGGGTATCTTTATGAAAATAGCTGTTTATAATTTCATATTTATCATTTCTATTTAATAACCTTTCTAATCCCTTGACCATTTCATCAACTTCATTTATAATCCAATTTTCTATAAACACATCAGGCTCCATGATGGATGAATTGTACATTTCAGCAGTAAAATCCATCGTTTTTATCCATTCCTCATTCTTTAATAAATGCCTTCGTGTATAGCGTATTATTTCAGCCTTATTTGCATGATAATATCTAATCCAATCGGAATAAGGCAATATATCAATGCCTTTATATTTGATGTTAGTAAAGAAATAGCTAGAAGCACCATATCCAAAGTTGGTCTTATAAATAACTGACAATTCATTGCTTAAACGAAATTCTGGTTTTGACCAGCCTATACGTCTGTGAGAAAAGGCTAGTACAGATTTATTGCCTTCTAACTTATTATATGTACATTCCAAAAGATAAGGTAATACATGTTTCTCTATTTTAGTGTAAAAGTTTGTTCTTTTTGAATTAATAAAATTCTGTTTCCTATTGTTTTCTATTTCTCTTTCATTTTCATCTTTGGCTTCTTTTATTTTTTGATTATATTCGCTTATACATTTTCTATAGTCTTCACTCTTTATCTCAGATATGTTAGGACAATATTGCCAAGGGCTGGATAAAGATTCACAAAAATCGAAAGACTTCATTAAAACACTAAGATTTGAATTTTTAACAAAATCAACTAATTCTAGGACACTCCTATTGGGATTTTCAGATAAAATCTTCAATTCCTCTAGCTGGGTTTGATATGGGAACTTGAGTTCAAAAAAATCGACATATAATTCATCCTGATTTTCTTTTTTCCTTAAAACACAAATATGTGTTTCATTTATTCTGATTTTTTCTGAATTCATATTATGTAAATTTGTCATTATGTGAGCAAAAATAGAAATTCTTTTGAAAAAGAAGATAAAACTAGCTTTTTATTTATAATTAATATGTTTGTAAGCATTTATTAGAAGCTGTTATTCTCTATTTAAGTAGCACAGTGTGATGTGATATTTTCTATTTACTTATCTCTGTTCCAGATTATCACTTGCTTTTATTTGAAGCAACTTCTCCAACTTTAACAAGTATAATAGATAGATTAACTTTTACTTTGCAAGTAATGGTTGCTATTGTTTTACGCAATCTCTTGTATCATCAACGGTTTGATTGTCATCGTTCAAAAGTTCTATAATAAGTTTGGTATCTGATACAGATTTAACTCTTATATACCACGGCTCATTATCGTAGGTATCACTTTCTTCATCATATCCATAGCACATCAGCGTATTGTTTTTAGAATCAAAAGTGTATTTGTACTTCTCAACATAGTAAACTGTTGATGGTTGGTTGGCAAAGTAGCAATAGCCTTTCTCGACAATAAAGTAGGGACAATCGTCTGTATAGGCATCATACCATACGCCTTGTAACAGTTCTTGTGTTGATTTACCACCGTTACTTTCTTCATCATCATCACTGCAAGAAGTGAAGTTCTCGCACATTACTACGGCTAATAAAGCCATTCCAATTAATCTAAATGTTTTCATTTTTTTTAATTTTAATATAGTAGCGGTAGTAAAATCAGTAGTGGGTATATAAAGCTATATCTTCTTAAAAATCTACCTGCTGAAAATCTGTTCCTATTACTTGGTATTCTCTGTAATCATGAATACAGTTGTATAACACATAGTTTTATTGTTAATAGATATTGTTCAGAACTGAAAAGCCAACTTATTCGTAATAGAGTAGGTTGGCTTTTGTTGTTACTACTCTATATTCTTTGCAGGACTAAACCGTTTCTCAATGCCATGTGCTAAAAGGTAGTATCTCTATTTCAATATTCTGCCTAAACACATTACTCACCATTTATCGTAAAGAACTAATTAGGATTGACAGCCTAACAAGCACTTCACTGGTATTTTTTTCATGTCTCTCTTCAAGTTCGTTTGTTTCATTAGCCCATGATTCACGTGCTTTAATCCACTTGCCGATTACTATTGGAAGTGTAGAAACCTTTTGTTTGGCAACTGTTGTTAGTTCTTTGTAGCTCTCACTTTTCTCATCTTCATAAACATATTCTTTTAGTGCAGACTGACAGCAATCCAGTAACAGATTTTTGGCACATTCCATGAAAACACCATTGTCTTTATAAAGATAAAAATTATCGTTTAACAGACTTCTATCCTTTTGGTACATTGAAATGTGAGATTTTAAAATCTGAAGTATTCCTGCTGAACGAACTGGTCCGGTAATAGAGCCGCCCCAATATCTTAAATAAACGCAGTCACTATAAATTTCTGACATCAGAGTATTCAAATCAATCCACGCTTTAAATTCATCCTTTAGTAATCCTTTTTGTCCGTCTGTTTCACATAGCTCCAATAATCGTACATACTCATTATATTGTTGGAATATCAGTCGTGTACGTTCTATACCGTTGCTTATAGTCAGCCCCGCAGTAGAGCCATCTGAATCCAACTTCCACAATTTCCGGCTTGCTTCAATTACTGTATCTGCTTTGGCGTAATTGGATATTGTATCTGTCCCTAATTGATTGACCTTATAATATCTGCATAATTGATTGCGGTATTTATTCATCCATTCTGTATTATCTTCAAGCGCGGATGATGAGAATTGGGCTGTGTGCACATATCTGTATAGAGTGTCCATTAACATGACAAGTTTATAATTTGTCTTTAGTATGGTGTCAGTAGCCCAAAATCCAAGTAGTCCTTCCACATCGGATGATTTTTCTGTCATTAAGATGTTGGCTATTTGTCTAAACACATCACCTGCCATCAGTCCACCACTTGCAGGTATTTCTTTCTTATTAATGGAAACAATGATACTGTATTTCGGATTATCGGCAGGAAAGTAACCGCAAAATTCTACGGCATATTCACCATTTGAAAGTTGAATTGTTCCCGTTGCTCCGGCTACTTTTACTTTATCTGATTGGGCAGGCTTAGCTAATCTATCAGAAACAGAGTATTCCAATGCTTGTTTAATGGCAGTGTTACTTTTAGCTATGCTATTAAAGAAAGTCAAGTTCTGTAATGGAGTTGTGAGTATGCCATATCCCAAAGGATTATAAACAAGACTTGCGTCTTTCGCTTGATAGCCGTATTTTGCAAGTGCTTCTGCAAAGGCTTGTCCGTTCTCAAATGCCTTTTCTATTATTTTGTAGGTGGCAATATTGGATGCAAGTCCGAAACCTTGCTCCACTGTGATTTTACCATATCCACCCCTGTGCGAATTATGGTCGTACAATGTATCTTTACCAATGGCTAAAATGCCATTACCAACATCTATCGTATCGGATAATTTGATTGCCTTTGTTTCCAATGCTGCCAAAAGTGAAGCGGTACGCACTAATCCCGATTCTTGAAGAATGGAATCAGAACCAACAGAAGCCTTAATTTCTCCCGTCTGTGCTTCCATTACAATAACTTGCCCTACTGTAGCATCAAGTTCGGATAGCTTGTTTTGTAAAATAGAATCAACTCTTACTTGTAAAGTGCTGTCTATGGTAGAAACCCGTTTTACTTTTTGTTTAGTGCAAGCTATGAATGTAGCTATGCTAATTAAAAGGATAATAGTATTTCTCATAAATATGCTAATTTATATATTTAAACTGTCTTCTGATAAATTTCGCAGTTTCTCCTTCTTTTAACTCACGACATTCAAGCCAATTACCATATTTGTCGTACTTATCATACTCATATTCTTCTTTTATCCTCTTCCCATTTCTCCATGTATCAAAATAAGTAGTATCGCCATATTGATTATAACGATATGTACCATGCCTTAATATATGGCTATCATCATAAAAATCGGATGATATAAGGTTTCCATTATTGTCATAGTTAAACTTAGAATTATACTCTCTTCCTCTAATATGTTCACATATACGAGTCTCTTTTCCTTGACTATTATAGTAGTACGTTGTTCTACTTATTATTTTATTATCACCATCTACTTCTTGTGTGAAAATAAGTTTACCTTGCGCATTATATTGTTGTATTATTTCTGACTTTGACTTTCCGTAGTCTTTCATGTAGCGAATCTTGACAAGAAGATTACTATTGTCATATATGTAATTTGTATCAGCCTTTAATCTGTTATTTGCATCATAGATTGCCCTATATGACAGTTCTCTATTACTATCGTAATATTCGTGACAAGTTTCCCCATTTGCCCACTTGCGAACAATTTTATCATTTTTCGGTTTTAAAGGTGGCTCTCCTTTCTCTTCTTGCCCAGTAGAGAAATATGTCATACTAATATTATTTTTATAGTCAGTTACCCAATGTATAAAATGGGTAGGGTCACAATTCACGTATAATTTACGCTCTTTCGTAACAACTTCTCCATTACTGAATATAATCTTTTCTTCTTCTTGTAAAACTTCGGTATATACCTCTTTTACAGAAAACCATTTACTAATATAATCTTTCTTTAAAATAAAAGTTTGTTCTATAACAATTTGAATAAATTCTTTTTTCCTATAGGTACTACTGACATAACTCATATTCGTGATTACTAATTAGTTGTTTATTCTAAAGAAAATCCTCTTAATTGGGCATATTCTTTTAGGCTATATTGCATTGCTTTTTTAGTGGTTTTACCCATTATTATTAAGGTATCAAATCCCAATGACATGAGTTGTCTGACAAAAGCCTTATTTGATAATATATATTGAGATATATCTCTTATTTCAGAATCCTGTAAATCAGAATCATTCTCAATGGAGATTTTAAATCCACTTCTAAAAAAGATAGCACTCATTTCGTGTCTATAACTATCGTTTCCCATTGTTATAGATACTTTACACAATCTGTTTAATTCACCCGAATAATAGTATTCTTTAAATGCTTGATTCATAGTAGATATGATTTTCATTTTTTCAAAAGAACCATCAAGCAGTGAATTTAATAAGTTTTTAAATAAATCTACGATGTTCATTCCTTTATATATAATTCCTTGTTTATTATGTCCTGCAATTTTAATAACTCACTGTAATTAAACCTATTCTCATTTATACGCTCTGATAATCTGGTTGCCAGTTCTTGATTGTTGGGATGCCTATCAGGATGAGCATATAGTATTAGCTCTTTATGTAATTTCTTTGCTTTTGCTATACTATTTACTATATTAATAGATTCATTAGTTTTGTTCTTTGCAGGAAATACCCATCTAAACCATTTTGCAAGTCTCATAATATAGAACTTAAAATTGTTTAGATATGTATATGGCTTCTTGCATTGGTGCTTCACTATTTGAAATTCTACGGCATTGATGCCCGAAATTCATTAAATAAGTTTTGCATTCTGTTATATCTTCATTAGTCGCCAAGGACTTAAATGCTTGAATTATTTGTTCTATACCTCCAACTTCTGAAATAATATTTCTTGCTTCATTAATAAAATTTTCGTATTGAAAGTTTCTATCAATTGCACAACTTTTCCCCATTTCCATGTACGTTATAAAGGCATTCTTGATGTTAGTCTTTGTTACGGAAAGGGATTGATTAGGGCATTTGGATAGAATGCTAACTAAGAAGCAAGAGTAACACGTTAAAATATTGTCATCAGTCATATTAATAATAATGTACTTCCCAATTCCCCGAAGAAAGCGGATAAAAAATAAGGTGTGGGAACTATATTTGTCTTACCCTAAAGTCAGGTCTTCGCAATACCTTTGGAATGGATAAAACAATAGCCCCACACCAAAAAGTATATAGTTCACCTAATAGATGATTATATATCAAATGTGTGGGTGCTATTGCTATCATCTTCATTCCAATATCAAAGTTGCGAAGTTTGACTTTAGAAGATAATCTCAATAACACCTTTCGTTAAATATGTCCTTTCAGTGTCTTAACGCATTAAGCCTACTGAAATTGCTGCAAAGTTAGCGAAAGGTTTTGAATAGCTAAAGATAAAACGCTGATAAATGCAGTTCCAAGTGTTTCAAAACATATCTGTAGTAAGTAATTAGGTAGTATCAGCTTCTTTTCTTTGTAATTGCATAAGCAGGTACTTTTTTTGAACGGAGACTATAAGAAGATTTTTTCCCGAAAAAAGTACCCGTAGTTTCTACAGATTGAAAAATGAATCTCTATTATATATAAGGTATATAGGTTTACAGTCTAACTAAGTGATGAATGAAAGAAGTATCTAATCTTCATAGTAGACATTAAAAAAGAGTTCGTAAATACTGCGAACTCTTTAAAAATCAGATTATTATTTGCTCTTTTCAAGAGTTTCTTTTAATTCATTAAAGCTGTCAAAGTAGAAGAAATATCCACCTTCCGAGGTTGGTACTCTAAAATATCTTTCATTTGCGTTTTTTGAAACTGCGTAAACAACATCTTTATATTTCAATTTAGGAATGATAGTTCCTAAAACTTTGGTAATGAATAATTCACCCACTTCTCCAGTTAGAGACATATAGCCATTGTTTGCCATTCTCCATAATCCAACATTGCCTAAAGAGAACATATCTTCCATATCTATTACGTTTTTAGTTAATTAGTCCACAAAATTAATGATTCATTTGCAATTATAGCAATATATGTGAGGATAAATTTGCTCCAAAATCACACATACTATAAGCTACAAGCCGTATCATGCCTTTTTTAAAAGATAATTTTCTTACGCTTGCATCAGTGAGAAATTAGCTACGTTATCGCTATCTGTTTGGCTTGGAATCATGTCCCATCAGATTTATATATAACCATTATTTACAGTTTCTCTTACATTGCAGTTTTTGAAAGTTACTGTATATTAGAGAACGGGACAAAATTCTCTATTTCTGAAAATGGTATGATAACAACAGAAATTTCAAACTTTGTCCCACTGATTAGAAACTCAAACAGTCATAAGTATTTAACAGTTCTTCTTGTCTAAGTCCCAAGTATCTTTTAGTAATGGTTACACTTGAATGATTAAATAATTCCATCAGTTTAACTAAAGCCAATTCAGCATTTTCAGAAGATTCAAACACTTTCCTGCCAAAAGTCTTTCTAAGGGAATGGGTAGAGAAATGGTCTATCTTTAAATTGTACTTGCTTTTCAGCTCTTTAAGTACAATGTTTATCCACTGGATAGAATAGACCTTGTTCTTACCTTTCCCCGATAAAAAACAGAACTCATTCAAGTTCTGAATATCCAAAGCAGTATAACAGTCATTAATGTGCTTCTGAAACTCCTTATTAATTCTCACTTCCCTACGTTTGCTGGTTTTCTTTTCGGTAATGGTAAACTTTGCATCCTTATTCAGAAGCATTTCCCAAGTAAGTTGCAATAGGTCAGAGATGCGTAAACCAAAAAATATGCCACACCCAACAAGCAGGCTTATCCTATAGTTCTTATCTCGATATAACTTTCTCACTAAATTTGTGGCACTGTCCCACTGTAGGCAGTCACTTGTTGTATAACTGTTCTTCAAACTCATGTTGTTTCAATTTTGTAGGTTTAACTATAAAAGTGAAAGTAAATTCGGAAATCATTTTGTAATAGTCTGATTCTCAAATTGCTTTCACTTCTATTAGAAAGTGTAACTAAGATTGCACATAAATAAAGATAGATAAAATCAGTATCAGCAGAAAGGGATTGATAACACCAATTATTATTAGTAGCAATACTACTAGTATGCTCCATAGTACTAGTTTTTCATTATCATTCATTCTGTAGTATTTTTAAGTTATTAAAAAAGAAAGGACACCTAATAAATAGATGCCCTTTCAATTAATTTAGCCCAAGAACCAAGAATATTTATTATCCAGTCCTTGCAATACATTGTTCAGCCCAACACTTACTTCTGTAGCATTTACCCCACGTTGTAAATAGCTGTCTATGTAGCTGTTTTTGTTTGATTGTGTGAGCAAATTGTGAAAATCAAAAAGAGATATGGCATTATCTTTCATTCCAAATACTTCATTTGTGTAATAATCACGACACACACTATTTATTTGGCTGTCAGTGATTAGAAGTCTTGGTATTGCTTTCTGTCTTGCTGGTGAAAGTGCTTGGTACATTCTCATTCTGCCTACCACTTGTGCAAACTGTGTTTCAGATAGATAAGTATCTGATAATGTCTGCATCAAATGTATTTCTTTGGCTGCATTGAAACTGTTAAGCAATTCCAGTACATTTCTGTAAAGTTCATTGATATTGGTTACTTCCATGTTGAACCTCACACCCTCACCGGTAAGAATCTGATTAGAGCAAATTCTCATTCTCCAGCCAATAAAGACGGAAAACTTTTCTAAGCCTTTGGAAGAACGGTACAGATTCAAGTCACTGTAATTTCTTACCCCACCTATGCACAGTTCAAGTTTTTGCCCTCTTATCGTTTCAAAAATGGTTGGAACAGTAAAAGCAAACGCAAGTCTTTGATAGAATTGTGTCTTTTCACATTCCAACAGTTCACTTGCTTTCTTACCTAGTGCGGACGGTATTCTACCACGTACTATGTGTGAAACTCGTATTTCGGGAAAGCTCACCTTTTCACCTGCATAGAATGAGTTTGCAGCTTCATGCACACAAGAAATAAAGTCTTGGTGTGAAATGGTTGATTCCAAGTTAGCCCAAGTAGGCACAACACATTTGTTTGCAAGTTCTTCCAGTGTGATAGAATCTGTATTGGCTTCCAAAAAGGTAACACTAGGCTTTGCAGTTTCTTCCACAATTATAGTAGCTTCTTCTGCATACTCACCTAAATTCAAAGTTCTTTTCTCTGTTGGCATGATAACTAAATTATTCATATTGATAAAAGTTTAAATGATTAATAATTCTTTTTTTATATCAATATACAGAGGGGGACTAAGTGGGTTGTGGGCACGAGAGCCAGTCACTATGTAATATTTTAGCTACTGACCTTTTTAATGGCGAGGGACGTAAAAATATAGTTAAAAGCAAAGATGGAAATATGAACAAACTCTTATTCGGACATTTTTTCAATGAATTTCGTATATTTGTATCATTAAAAATAATATCAATACTCAAAAAATGGAGAAAAGATGCTTAATAGCCCCAACAGAAGAAGAAATATTTGAAAGAGAACCCTTACTGAAGTTTTCTTTTTTTCTTTCGGAGCGAAATAATTGGATAAATTCAACAGGGATTGAAATTTTATCAAATTTGGATAAGGGCTTTTCTGATTTAAAAATAAATTCTGAATATATTGGGAAGGCTTCTTTCCTCTCTTGGTTCTGGACTTTAGGAGTATATGAGATTATACGTACAATTACTCAAGCCCAAGACTGTTTTTCTATTCAATTTATAGAAGCAATAAAGAAATTGAAAAAAGAAATTGAATTAGTTAGAATGCCCAGTGCGAAAATGGAAAAGAAAAAAAACGGAAAAAGAAAAATACCTGTAAATTCTAATAGATGCCATGACTACTGGGATATTGAAAAGAAGGATTTACTCATAGGAGAACCAGACAATCCTTTTTCTGTCAGACTTTTAATTAAACATTATGATAGTGTCTTTTCTTCTTTAAGAAAAGAAGATATCGTCAAAAGGCATGAAGAAAGTGATTTGTACTTATGCTATTAAGGAGCTTTTATAAGATGCCCTATATATCTGTTTTCTTGACTTTTAGCTAAACTGTATATAGGTGATTCTTTAGTCAGGTAGTCTTTTTAATGTCATTAGGTATATGTGGCATATTATAAAGTAGGTGCTATATAACTCTTCCTAACGTGGAAATATTCGGAAAATCGGAATTGGGGAAAATGTACGGTTGTGGTTCTGCGCCAAAATAAAAGCCGCAAGGGTCACTTACGGCTTGGCGATATATTAAACAACGTAACCTCTTTCAAGGTCTTCATCGGTAATTATTTCGGGATATACATTTTTGATTATAGCTAATTGGCTTTCAGAAGTTTTCAGAAATATATCCTCTCTAAGCAGGTGTATTCCTTTCTTATTTCTCTTTACATAGCCTTTCTCTTCGGCTTCATTAATGTATTTCGATACTGTTCCTTTGGCTAAGCCAAGTTCTTCCGCTAATCTGTTTTGGCTGTAAAGAGTAGTGTTAGTTCCGTTCAAGCATTTGCATTTCAGCAGGATAAGAAAGCCTTTCAGTTCCTTGCTTATCGGTTCGTCATATAGCTTATTAGTTATGAGAACATAATGTTCTGTATCTAATTGGTAACTGCATCTGTTAAATTTTCCATATTGTCCGTAAATATCGGACTTGTCTATGCTTATCAATCCGAGGGATTCAAACTTGTGCAGCCATTCCCTTATCTGGTCTGTCTTTTTAATTCCGTAGATATTAGTCAAGTTATCTTGTTTGATATATGATTCCATCGTATAGCAATCGGAACATAGAGCCAAGCAATAGAACAGATATGTTTCCAGCAGACTAAGTTTTCCTGCGATATTAGATGTTATCTTTCTGTATGAGGTCATTAGCAACCGATTTATTATAGTTAGTAAAATAAATATCTCCTTTCCTTACCAATCTTCTGTAATGGTGATTTCCGAAGTAGCTTTTCGCTTCTTTCTGATTCGTGAATGTCTTTTTTGTAGGTAAATAGATAATCATAGTTATTAAATATAAGATTTTGAGAATTAACCAATCTGTCCCGATTTGAAAAATCGGGTAGGTAGGTGTTTATATATTAGGTATTTATAAGTGACCCACCTAAGATGAACACTCCGCACCCCCTAAAATGAACACTGTCTTTTTGAGAATTAGAATCTGATTTTCGAGATTCTCTCTTTTTGAGTTTGGGATTGAGTATTTTGTGATATACTATTCTATTCAGATTTTCAGAAAGTTCCAAATGAAATAAGCTCAATCATTAGTCAGAAAGAAAAGAAACTGTTTTTCAATATTATAGGAGAAACACGAATTGAGAATCTCCTATAATTTTGTATTAGTGAGAAATACGATTCAATTAGATAGGTGTGGCGACCTTTTTTGAACAGGGTATATAAAGAAATTACTCCTATAAAAAAGTCGCCGTTCATATACTTCTCGACTTAATGAGTTGATAGCCTTTGGCTTTTTTTCTCTGACTTTGCACCGCATGAAAAAACTTATTGATAGTATGCGATGTTACCGCCTCTTTGGGGTGTAAGCCAACAAGATTAAATATTCGGGTTAATTCTTCTTTTATATATTTGGCAGAATACCACTGTCCTGCCTCAAACGAATTAGCTATAAGTTTAAGTACCTCTGTTCCGGTTGCTTTCTTGTGGTAGTCAGTAAGAACCATAGCTTCTTTAATTTTCTTGCGGTTGTATTTCAAATGTTCTATTTTGTCTTTTCCAATTTTATCGTATGCTTCCACAATAAAACTGTCCGCTTTCTCCAAGTCCCTTTTGAACTGGTATTCCATTTCCGTTTGGCACTCACCAAGCAATTCAAGCTGTTGCACCATTATTTTGCGTTTCTCTTTAATTGAGATTGATTTATTGGTACGCTGCAATTTTTCATAATCACCGAGCTTATAATCCAAGAAACTATAATGATTGATTGTAAAAGCGTCGCAATCCTTGTATGCTTCATACAGATTATCGGGACAATTATAATATCCTTTCACCAATTCAGTATTGATGTAGTTGTCTATCTTGAAGTATCTGGTTCTTCCTTTCTCGTCCAGCATCTCCGCATAGGGCAGACTGACAAGAACAGCACTGTATGCGTCTTTTGCGGAAACGGTGGTCGCATAGTCGTAATGGTTCTGTAACATATCGTACACGTCTTTCCAACATGAGATGCGTCCTTTCAGTTCCTCCTTGCTTCTCACCATGAAATTGCGGTTGGTATTACTGATATGGTGAATGGAGGACACACCGTTTCTGAATCTTCCCACGCATTGAATCGTGTCCGTATTCGGGTCGAATGCGGTATAGTCCGCAAAATAACAGTCTGTCAGTAATAATATGGTAGGCTTCTCTTTAAGTTCAATATCCACCGCATTATAAAAACGTGAGGTGAGCCAGTTGTAGCGCTTCATTATGTCCTTGTCCCATATATCGGAAACATTGTCAAACTTCAAGCCTTTCAACTTTTCCACACTCTTTTCGGAACAGAATACTGCGGATTCGTCCAACAAGCCAAGTTGCTGCATCAGTGAATGGATGGTGTCTGTAGAATTACAGAATATGAAGCAATTGCCTTTCAGACCTGCGAACACTTCTTTTACTGCCTGCAACAGATTGTTGGTAGCATGGAGATTAATGTTTTTTACATAGTCGAATGTGGGTTTGATGGTAATGGTCTGAAATTTCTGCTGTTCAAAACGTGGGTCTGTAAACTCTATGGGAGTGGCAGATACCAATGCCTTGTTTTCACATTCAAAAAACAAGTCCATAGGCAGTGCTATGTCGGGACGGAAACCTGAATCTTTGACTATCTTATGGCACTCATCGAATAATAGAAAGCTGTTATAGCGTATATCCATATCCATTTCTTCAAACGCTTCCTGCACCTTGTGGAAACTTTCGGGAGTAGTTAGAATCTTAAAATGTTTGTTCTGTTTAATGCTTCGTTCTATATATGCCATTATATTGTCAGCATATACACCTTCATAAACTCCGAACAAGTTGTCGTCTTTGTGTTTCGGGTCTTTGCATTTTCCACTGATAACAGGCTTATTCGGTTCGATAATGATTGAATTGCGGTTTGCTTTCAATTCTCCATAAGTAGCACCAAGTCCCGTAAGTTTCTTATATAATATGGTGTTGGTGGGTATTTCGGGCAGTATCTCTGTCAAGTATTGGATTTTGCCATTTGCTTTCTTGCTGGCTGTTATTTCTTTGTTCTTCATCTTTTTTATATTAAATGGTTTGAAAACAAGGGGGAGTTTCCCCCTTGTAATTAGTTGGTTAGATAATCTGTTTGTTTTCACGTAAATAACTCAATGTTTCTTCCGTTCGTTTTATTCTGAACATTATCTTTCCTTTGAAGCAAGGAAGAATCGCACTGATATAGTCGGGATGTTCTCTGAACAACGGGACATATTGGATTGTCTTGCCTGCTTCAACCATCATTGTCAGTATTTTAAACTGAAAGTCCTCGTTCTCATTCAACGTGTCCGCTTCTTTCGGGTTTGTATCGAAGTCTATCTCTTTGCCTTTGAACAAGTAGTCCAATAAACCTTGATAGGATGCGCTTTTCAGTTGGTATTTGAATCCTGCCACGTGAGCGGATTCTATCCATGCACAAGGTATATTGTCTTTGCCACTGTAGAACTTCACTGTCAGTTGTTCCTTACGCTTCATCATTTCCTGCAAGGTGTTGTATGCGCCTTGGTTATCATACTCTTTTACTGCACTTTCAGCATTAATGGAATAATTAAAATTAGCCATAAAAATTAATACTTTAAATATAAAACATGTTGATTAATGCAATCATTGACTTTGGCGCCTTACTGTCTTTGATTGTTGTTTTCAAAATTCAGAGATTTGTTTACTCGGTTATCGGTAATGACCTTAATTCTCCCTTACTATTCTTCGGAGTGAACTTCCTTAATATGCTGAATGGAATGAATCATTTCCGTTTAACTTTTCAATGTCCTCTCGTCCTTTTGACGTTGCAAAATTAGGCAGGAATTTAGGGGTGGCAAAGGAATCTACCGAATGCCCATGTGTGTAGAAAACGTGCTCATTCCAGTACGCAAAAAAAATGCGTACCGAAAAGAATAACCTTTCAGTACGCATTCCTGCTATGGTTTTATATGTGTGTTTTAGGAAACTACCATGTAGTTATTAGCTATAACAGACGGAAATTTCTCGTTCTTGTATCTCCTAAGGAGATTGGATAACATTCTGTTCTTGTTGCCCTCCGAATCGTATTCTTCATTATATCTCTTGCCATCATAGCCCACTGTATAGATAAGCCTTGAAACAAGCATCATCTTGTCTTTAGATACCTTTACCTTTTTATTGGGTATGGTGGTAGCCTTTCTTCTCTCAATGAAGAACAGAAACATATCCGTAAACTTCCACTTCTTATAGGATATGTCAAGACTGGACTTGTCTGTAAAGCTGATTTTTGACGATAAGTCGTTTCTGATAAAGCCCTCCAGACCTATGTCCTTTAATTGTTTAATCATGGTTTTTCTATCTTGCTCACTATGTATAATATCACTGTATGTATTGACAAAATGCTGCAAGGCTGCTTGAATGATTCTGATTGTGTCCTCTCTTTCAACAATATAGCTTTTCTTGTTGTTCTTCTTTAAGGTGATACTGGTAGCTTCCAATAGGGTAGCATGAAAATGGCTAAAGTCTTCCAATACGGACTTGTTCAATGTAGGTGCGTTTGTACCAATATCCTCTATAAAGTCATATACGAACAGAAGTAGATACCAAAACT
>ENA-OPDF01000411-OPDF01000411.1-human-gut-metagenome-genome-assembly--contig:-NODE-411-length-31434-cov-3.675866_pt1 | contig 31434 bp, 25 predicted proteins | sample MGYA00241575_ERZ501501 | MGnify/ENA primary metagenome ERZ501501 (study PRJEB25962, sample SAMEA1972229) | human gut metagenome | biome: human gut; feature: human-associated habitat; material: faeces... | reverse complement strand
AAGCGCACCTGCGGCAATCGCAAACAGCGTGAAAAATCTTATCTTGCCGTGGTCGCAATAAAGCAGTGCGCCCGCCGTAATGCCGATTGCAATTGCACCGAAAAGCGTATCCGCCGCCGCTGTCGCAAATCGATTTCCCCTTATCCTTACCAATCTGAATAAATCATAAATGATGCCTGCTGCCAATCCGCACCAAAGACAGCACAAAAAAACAGGTATCTGGTTCAGGGTGTTCTGCATCCTGCACGTTTTACCTCCTTTCGCTTTCAGCCGTTTCGACATAAACTGCCCGCGGCTGTCGCGGGTTTATCTGAACATTCTTGAAAAAAACGAACCGCGCTGAACGGGAACATCATCATATTCAAAGGCAATAATTTGTCCTTCTATGATAACCTGTCCTTCATCAAGGTTCAGCTTCGTAATATGGAGTTCGGTTCCTTCCACTGTAAGTCCTCCGCCCTCCGTCATAAGCACAACCATGCTTTCGTTGAAACTGCCGACATCCTTAACTCCTGTGATGCTTGCAAGCTCCCTGTTCTCAATATGCACGGAATGCGTGCGCAGCCTGAGCGTGCTCCCTTCGATACACGGTCTGTCATTCATTTTGTTTCTCCTCTCTCTTCTATATGTTTTTTACTGCCGAAACTGCGGCTTATCTGCCGACAGGCTTCGGAACAACACCGACAACTCAAGCTTTCCTTTTCGGAATACACTGAACTGTTCATTGTTTTCTCGGGAGATCCGTAACCGGTCTCCCCCCTGTGTCCTTTACACTGTATGCATGCCTGCACGGCATTATGCTGACACCGATGACTCGGCCGAAGTCTTTTCGATATTAAGTAAACGTGTAGTTTTATAGCAAATAATCGATGTTTTATGTCAGTTTTCAATTCCGGTTATATCATTTACGATGCGCGCATAGGTGTTATAAAGAGCATTTATGCTGCAATTTTATCAGTCTGTCCGCACTGTGGCGGCGTTGGTTTTTCTTTGCCGTTGCATGTTTAAAAATATATTTTTGCTTTTTGAGTTTTTTTGTGGGGAAAAAAGCAAAAACTTGTATCAAACGGCAAGATAACCCGCTCGGAACGGAAAAATTGCTCTTGACGAAAATGCATTTCGGGAGTATGATATGAATGCGAGATATTGGTATGCTGAATTGAAAACAGATTGAATTCTTAGCTCCGTTTTTCACGTTCGTCAGAGCTATTGGAATATGTCATACCATTGATATAAAAAGACTACACTTTGTGTGAGGTAATACTATGACCAGAGAGCAGCTGCTCGAAAAAAGCTTGGAAAGCTTGCGCGAAATTGCAAAGGCTCAGGGCGTTAAATCTATTACTAAATATCGAAAAGCAGAACTTGTCGAGATTATTATGAACGGCGGCATTGTCGCCAGAAACCAGCCGATTTTCGGTGCTTATAGTCAACTCAGTCAAATGCCTGATCCCATTGCCGCCGCAAGAGCGAAGCAAGCTGCCAAAGCTGCAAAGGATGCAGGAACTCCCCCCGTTGTTTCCGAAACCTCGCAGCCCGCTGCCGGCACACAGCCCGCTGCCGCACCCTCGGAACCGCAGCCCGCTGCCGCCGCTGCAAAAACAGTGTCGGAACAAATACCTGCTCCGACCCAAATACCCGCTCCGACCTTTGAAATGCCCAAGCCTTCCGCGGCTCCGCAGTTCCAGCCTGCCGCGCCGAAGCCCGCTCAGGGAACTGTTTCCGCACCGGCTCAAATGGCCGCTTCAATCCCGATGCAGTCTCACTCCGCACCCGCACAGGAAAACCCGCGTTCGGGCTTTACACTCGGATACAACAGCTCACGGCAGCAGAATTACGGCAGTCAGCCTTATTCAAAAGGCTATGATCGCAGTGCTTATTCTTCTGCGCGTGACAGCCGCAGTTACAGCCGCAGCGGGCAAAACTACCCCGCAGGCAACAATTCAGGCAGCTATCGTCAGCCCAGAAACGAGCAGTATTCCTCCAACGATTCAAGCTATCGTCAGCAGCGCGGAAATGATTCTTTCCGCCAGCAGCCGCAGGATCCTTATCAGCAGCAAACCCTTTTCCCGCAGCAGGATTTTTATGCTCAGCAGGGTTATACTGCCCAACCCCAGAGCGGTTTCCAGCCCACTTATCCGCAGCAGGACAGTGCCTATCGTCAGCCTGCGGCAGGGTATACCAATCCCGTCATGCCCGGTGCGAATTATCCTGCAAGGCAGGAGGGTTACTACAACGCCGAATACGGAACGAGCAACCCTGCCGTTCCCGAAATGATCGAAGCCGGCGAATGCGATGATGCCGAGGGCATCCTTGAAATTATGTCCGACGGATACGGCTTTCTCAGGCGCGACAACTACCTTCCCGGAACGAACGATGTTTATGTTTCAAACTCCCAAATCCGCCGTTTCCGCCTCCGCACCGGCGATCTTGTAACGGGCAAAACGCGCCAGACAAGAGAGAACAATCGCTATGTTGCTCTTATGTACATCACGGCGATCAACGGCATAAGTCCCGAGGAAGCCGCGCTGCGCAAGCCTTTTGAGGATCTCGTCCCTATCTTCCCGAACGAGCGCTTCACCCTTGAAACACCCGGAAACAGCCAAAAGGCGCTTGCAATTCGGCTTATAGACCTGATCTCCCCCATCGGCAAAGGTCAGAGAGGCCTTATTGTTTCTCAACCCAAGGCAGGAAAAACCACCCTGCTTAAGTCCATTGCAAACGGTATTGCTCAAAACTATCCCGATGTTCATCTTATTGTTCTCTTAATCGATGAACGTCCCGAGGAAGTTACCGATATGCAGCGCTCAATTAAGGGCGAAGTTGTTTATTCAACTTTTGACGAACTTCCCGAGCATCACACCCGCGTTGCCGAAATGGTTATGGAACGTTCCATGCGTCTTGTTGAAATGGGCAAGGATGTTGTCGTTCTTATGGACTCCATCACAAGGCTTGCCCGTGCCTATAACCTGACCATCAATTCCACCGGCAAAACCCTGTCCGGCGGAATGGATCCCGGTGCGCTGCATAAACCCAAGCGTTTCTTCGGTGCTGCACGCAACATTGAAGACGGCGGAAGTCTCACGGTTATTGCAACCGCACTTGTTGAAACCGGTTCCCGCATGGACGATATGGTCTATGAAGAGTTTAAAGGCACAGGAAACATGGAGATTCATCTGGATCGCAAGCTTTCCGAAAAGCGCATCTTCCCTGCCGTTGACATATATAAGTCCGGCACAAGACGCGAGGAGCTGCTTCTCACGGATGATGAGCTTGACTGCGTCACCCGTATGCGCAGGATGCTCTCCGGCGGAAATACAGCAGAAGTTACGGAACAGGTTATCAACATGCTTGAAAAAGCACCGACCAATGCCGAATTCTGCACGCTCTTCAAAAACTACATTGCGATGTATGAAAAGGATGGCTACATGTCCGCGGGAAGAACGCCGCTCAGACGGTGAGCAATCACGGTGAGCAATCATTGAATTAACATAGCATTATGCACAAGCCCTCGCCGCGGCATTCGGCGAGGGCTTGATTGAAACAAAAAACAATACGAATAAAGCCTTCTGCCGATCGGCAAAAGGCTTTTGGCTCCCCCTGTTGGACTCGAACCAACGACACTGCGGTTAACAGCCGCATGCTCTACCGACTGAGCTAAGGAGGAATATTGAATTTGAACATCAGTTCCTTCGAACAAGATGTATTATACACCCATTGGACGTATTATGCAATACCCTTTTGCAAATATAACATCGTGCTCATTGTTGCACGGGCTCAATATAATATTTGTATTTGTTTGGAGCATAGGTCTGTGTTTATGCATCAACCGCCGCCTGCATTCCCGTTTGAATTTCCGGCAATCTCCATGAAGGTCATCATCGCTTCCCAAACCGCTGCTGTCAAAGCAGCGAAACAGGCACAGGCATTGCAAACAGCAATTGCAGTCAATGCCTGCTCTTTGCCGGAAAAGAGCATGTTTGCAAGCGGGAGCAAGAACAGCAAGCAGCCGGTAATCCTGTTTGCGATGGTGTACCTCATAATAAACCATCTCAGCGCGACGAATCCCGCAGCAACGCTGCAAGCACAAATTGTGATAAAAGCAGCAATCACTCAAATAACTCAATTGTCGAATTGCAGCTTCGGCAGAACATTAGCTGCGTATGATGCCGCAAAGCATAGATCCGATATGCCGTCAAGCATTGCACCCATTTCACTCTCTGTATGCAATTTGCATGTCATCGAGCATATCATACAATCCGCAGTATGCATACACAATACAGAACTGCACTGTTCCGTACTTAATCGGAAACAATGCAGCCTATACAGCAATCCGCGTCAAAGTGACAATATTTGCCGCATTGTCATGCAGCACCTTATTTCTGCACTTCATACCCCGCTCCGTTCACGGATTAAAATGAAATAAAAAAACAGCATTTCAACAGGAAATGCTGTTTTGTGGCTCCCCCTGTTGGACTCGAACCAACGACACTGCGGTTAACAGCCGCATGCTCTACCGACTGAGCTAAGGAGGAATACTATTTTCTCAACGGTTGCTATTATACCTCCAAGCGATTTAAAATGCAAGGGTTTTTGATAATATATTTATTTTCCGCGCACTTTGATTATTTGCTCAAAGGAATACTCCGCATACTCATAGATAATCAAATCCAGCTCCTTTCGCACATTGTCGGGCAGTTTAACTCTTCCCATTTGCGGCAGCGGCAGCAGAATCATGCGGCGCAGCGCTTCAGCCGAAAGCGCGCTGATCACGCGGCAGCCGACACCGCAATAATCGCAAAGGGTTCCTCCCTGCACTTTTGAAAAAGCAACCTCCTTCTGCTTTCGCAAATCCTTCCCGCAGCGTACGCAATGCGTCAGGACGGGTTTATAGCCGGCAAGGCAGAGCATTTTTGCCGTGGAACAGAGTTCAATGTCTATCGGATTGTTGTCTCCGTATGCAAGAAAGCTCAGTGCATGGTAGCACAAAGGAAAAAGTTCCGCGCCGCCATGGTTATACGCAATAATTTCCGCAAAACGAAGAATCTGGTTTGCTGAAACAAGCTTTTCGTAGTCCTCCCTTATCGGATAAAACGATTCCTTAATTGCTGTTGACGAAGCGTACAATATTCCGCAGCGTTCATACACAACAAACTCACCGTAGCAGCACTGCTCTGAAACTGCGTCAGCTGTAACGGAGCTTTTTTTTCGGCAGTTGCGCACGGTAACAGCGACAGCACCGCGTTCCTGCGTGAGGACGGTCAGTATGCGGTCGTTGTCGCGATAATTCGCATATCTCAATACTATTCCGTTCAGTGTTTCAAATGCCATGTTGAATTCATACCGCCGTATCGCGCTGCTCCGCACACCTTACCGACACCGGTAAGCACGTTTGAAAGCCCATGTGTTTTTTTTCGTTTTTCGGGAACACTAAGCTCACTTCGATAAGGCAGCTCGAAGTATTCCCGAATCTGTTACCGCAACGAAAAGGAGGACATGATGAACCATTCAGTCACAGAAAGCGGCACCGCGGACAATCAGGAACCGATCTTTTCCGAAACATTTCGCAAAAAAAGCGACAGCGAAAAAGCACAAAAATCTCTTTGGGCCGATTTTGCCGCAACGGGAAATGTTGAAGCTTATCTCAGGTACCGCCGTGCCTTCGGGCAGCGCAAGGATGAATAATCGACGATTATTGCAAAATCGGCACCGCTCTTCCGCCAAATGTCGTCCGTCGCTTAAAAATCGGGAGTAAAGCCGAATTCTTTCAACGCGGAAGCACTGTTGCGCCAGTCGGGACGAACCTTTACCCAAAGCTGAAGATTCACCTTTGTTCCGAAAAGCCATTCTATATCACGCCGCGCTTCCGAACCGATGCGTTTGAGCATTCTCCCGCCGTGTCCGATTATGATGCCTTTGTGTGTTTCGCGCTCGCAATAAATGGTTGCAAAAACATCGTGTATCCCGTCTTCACGGAGCTTGATTTTGTCAATGCCTATGCCTATGCCGTGCGGTATCTCATCCCGCAGCAGTTTCAATGCGTTTTCACGTATCATTTCACCGCAGATCGCCCACATAGGCTGATCCGTCACCATATCATCAGGATAATACTGCGGACCTTCGGTCAGGTACTTGCAAAGAATCGCTTCAAGTTTATCCACATTTCGGCCCGTCTCCGCGCTTATTGCAACAATATCTTTTATGTAAGGTTCTTTTTCAAGCCGTTCGCGAATCTCGTCGATATCTCCGAGACTCACAAGGTCGCTTTTGTTAATTGCGGCAACCACGGCTGTTTTTCCGCATCGTTCGCCGAGCCGGGACAGCAGCAATTCATCCTTTTCGCGTATGCCGACGGAAGCGTCAAGCATCAAAAGTATCGCTTCAACCTCGTTCACGGCATCAAATGCGACTTTCAGCATGTATTCGCCCAAACGATTTTTCGGTGCCGTCACTCCGGGAGTGTCAAGAAAAATTATCTGGTAATCCTTTCTTGATACAATGCCCGTTATCCTGTTGCGCGTTGTTTGCGCTCTGTCGGAAACAATGCTGATTTTTTGCCCGACCATGCGGTTCATCAATGTTGATTTTCCGACATTCGGAGAACCGATTATCGTTACGAATCCGGATCTGTATGCTGATTTATTCTGTGTTTGTGTCATTGTTTACTCCATATCTTTTTTTGAGAACGCAAAGGGCAGAAGTTCGCCGAGGGAAAGAATTCTGTATTTGCCTTCCCTGTTTATGCAAATAACAGGCATTTCCGCATCACAGAACTCCGCAAGCACCTGCCTGCATACCCCGCACGGGGCCGTAAAATTTTCGCTGTCCGAAGCAACGGCAATTGCTGAAAACTGACGTTCCCCCTCGTAAACCGCTTTAAATACCGCCGTCCGTTCCGCACAGTTTGTGGGCGTATAACCGGCGTTTTCTATATTGCAGCCGCAATACAGCGTTCCGTTTTTTGACATCAGGCAAGCCCCGACGCGAAAATGCGAATAAGGCACATATGCGCGTTCGCGCGCCCTGAGTGCAAGTTCAACGAGCTGATCAATCTTTTGTTCCGTCAGTTCAAAACCATTCATATTTACTCCGTGCATCCATCAATTTGTTTTGCAATTGCGGACATTATTCTCCGCTGATGTTCAAGCATAACCGTTTCATCCTCCGGCCGCATATGATCAAAGCCCAAAAGATGCAGCACTCCGTGAACGGTAAGGAACATCAATTCGCGCTCCGTCGAATGCCCGAGAGCTGCGCCCTGTTCCGCAGCGCGCGGAACCGAAATCATAATATCGCCCAGGAAATCATCCGGAATGCTGAGTATTTCATCACCTTCATCCGCAGGGAAACTCAAAACATCCGTCGCCCTGTCAACATCGCGATATTCGCGGTTGTAAGCATGAATCGTTTCATCGTCTGTCAAAACGATCGAAACGCCGCGCCCTGCCGCACCCTCAATCGCAAGAGCGGAAAGCGCGGCCCTCTGCACCGCATCGGTTTCCGACTGTGCCGCATCAAAATTCATGGTTTCAATGCTCACCGCAGAGGATTTAATGTTCCGTTCGGTTCGGTCTTCACCGTTCTTTTTTATTGTATCTTCATACTTGCTGTTCACTTGTTTTTTCCTCTAAAGGCGGATATTCCACCCTTTCATGATACTGAGCCGAAAGAGTTTTTAAAAAGCTCTGCTCAATTTTTTTGATATCTTTTGCCGTAAGCGGTGATTCGCTGAGCTGCCCGTCCTCACGCAGCCATAGGCCGTTTATCACTTCGTGAACTTTATCCGCAATCATCTCATGAGTCGGATTTTTCATCGAGCGCACAGCCGCCTCGCAGCAATCGGCAAGCATTATTATCGCGCTTTCCTTGGTGGAAGGTTTGTTTGCTTTGTAGCGGTAAACAGCGGCATCAACCTCCTCGGGCGAACCCGCATCATTCAAGGCCTTGTTATAGAAAAAGCGTACTATTGAATCACCGTGATGCTGCGCAACAATTTCAATCACGTCGGACGGGAATTTATGCTTTTTGAGCAAGGTCACTCCGTCACTTTGGTGAGAAATTATCCGGCGTGCACTCTCCTCCGGCGGAAGTTCATCGTGAATGTTATAGTCACGCTGATTTTCTATAAAATGTGCGGGGCTTGTGAGTTTGCCGACATCATGGTAATACGCTGCAACCTTGCATAAAAGTGAGTTCGCATCCACCTCATCCGCCGCCGATTCCGCAAGTGCCGCAACAAGAATGGAATGATGGTATGTCCCCGGTGCTTCAAACATCAGCCGCTTTAATAACGGGTTGTTATTGTTCAAAAGGTCATTGAGTCTCGTTTCGGTTGTTACATCGAAAATGCTTTCGCACACAGGCATCAGCCCGACTGCAAGCACGCCGCACAACGCAGAGCTTGCAAGCAGGCCGCAGGCGTCAAGAAGCACATCGGTAATACGGACACCGAAGAAGGCTTGTACACAGATAAGGATAATACCTGAAGCAATCCCGCCGATGACGCCGGAAATAATCGGCGAAGTTCTTCCTTTGTTGATTTTCAGTGCAATCACCGCAGCAAACCCGCCGGCGGAAACAGCAGCAAGCATTGACAACGGCTTATATGCAAGAGCAGCATCGGGCAAACAGGCAAACAGAGCTGCATATACGGCCATCATAGCTGTGCATGCGTACGCACAATGTCTTCCGACAAGCAATGCGGCAAGAATAATCCCGAGGAATGCCGCTGTAAAAGCATATCCGACGCAGGTCGCAAACGCACTCAGCACCGTTGAAACAAGAAGAAGAATTGCTGTTATCAACAGCTGCTTGAGATTTTTCGTTATACGGTTTCTTTCCGCAAACAAAAGCAAGCCGAATCCCGCCGTTGTTGCAAGTGAAGCAACTCCGCAAATCAATGCGCACATCACATACCCGCCGTGGGGAATTCCCGCTTTTGCGCCCGCATCCGCAAGACGCAGATAAAAGGCGAAATACTCTGCAATTGCCGTGCAAGCAAGCACGATAAACGCGCTTCGCGGGGTAACGGCCCTTTTTGTTCCGCCCGCCCCGCCGGCATCTCCGCTGCGTTTTTTGGCTTGTCTCTGCATTTTGTCCTCCTGTTGCTTTTATCTGATTATAAAAATCGGAGAAAATCCCGACCGTTCTCTTACGCCGTGCATTACCTTGAAGCAAAGTTTTCGCAAAGCTTTTCAGCGTTTTGCCGGTCTGAAACCGTCATCCCGTTCGCTTCGCGAACCGGAGCGGCCGTGCTCTCCGTCGTTGACTTGTTCTCCGTCACGAACGGCAGCAGCGCGCTCCGCCGCACGTTCTGCGGCACGTTCCGCCGCTTTTTCATATGCACGAACAATGCGCTGAACCATTTCATGACGAACAACATCCCGCGCAGTGAGATAAACGATGCTCAAACCTTCAACGTCATTCAAAACGCGAAGCGCATGAATAAGTCCGCTTGTTTTTTCCCGCGGGAGATCTATCTGAGTAATGTCACCCGTCACAACGACACGCGAACCCTCGCCAAAGCGCGTAAGGAACATTTTCATCTGTTCAACGGTGCAGTTCTGTGCTTCATCCAAAATAATATATGCATCATTCAGCGTACGTCCGCGCATGTATGCAAGCGGGGCAACCTCGATCACCCCGCGCTCAGATAAAATGCGGAAGTTTTCCGAACCGAGAAAATCATAAAGCGCATCGTAGAGCGGTCGCAGGTAAGGGTCAACTTTGTTTTGCAGATCTCCCGGCAGGAATCCGAGCTTCTCCCCCGCTTCCACCGCGGGCCTTGTGAGGATGATTCGGCTGACTTCCTTGTTTTTGTATGCAAGCACGGCCATTGCAACCGCAAGATATGTTTTGCCCGTGCCCGCAGGACCCACTCCGAAAACGACTGTGTTGTGTTTCAGTGCGTTTATGTAACGCTTCTGCCCCAGTGTTTTGCACTTTATCTGCTTACCTTTGCTTGTGAATGCAATGACATCATCCGCAAGCTCAAGAATCAACTCCGAATTGCCTTCCCGCGCAAGGTCAATTGCGTATCGTATGCGCCCTCTGTCAATACTCTCACCGCGTTTAATCAACGAAAGCAGTTTTTCAACTACATTGCGCGCAATATCCACTGCGCTCTGCTTTCCGCTGATATTGATCTTTTCGGAATCGGCAGCGATGTTCGTGCCGGTTTCGGCTTCGATTATTTTGAGATTTTCGTCAAAGACGCCGAACAGTTTTATTATCTCGTCCATGGACTCAATCTCCGTAAATTCGGTCACGGTCGGTTCATCAACAACTGCCTTGCCGTTGAGCATATTGCCTGCATCGGCAGTGCTTTCCGTATCCGTCAATTCGTTTATTTCGTATCTTTTCTCAGTCGGCATATGTTCTTTTCCCTTATTTTGCATATCCTGTTTTTTATGATTACAACCTCGGTCGGACTTTTTGCTTAAAAGCCGCGGAATAAACACACTTTCGCATCGGTCGTATCGTTTAAAGCAATTTCAAACTTTCCGCTTCGTGCCTTGTTGATTTTCAATCAGTAATACTGAATGTATCCGATGTTTTCAATCGTTTGAACATTCAAAACGGCAATAAGCGTTCCGTCCGCCTGCTGTATGAAATCGGTTGATTTTGCAATTATTCTTGCATCCTTCGGAATCGATGATTTCATTTCGGCGTCAAGCTTCGCGTTCGCTGCTGCTGTCATCTCATCGTATGTAAGATTTTTTTCCGCAACAACAAGCTCATGCGCCCTGCCTTTGTAAACACGGACAGGCAGAAGCCCTGCATCCAATGTTTCGCAGGATTCAAGCGTAATTTCAAATTCATCATAGAGCACGCGGGATTCCCGAGTAATTTTCTTTCCTTTAAATAGGGTCGGAAAACTTATTTGCGTGTATTCGCAGCTGTTCCCGCTTTGGCAAAGTTTGGGAGCTGTTTTTCCGATTTCAACAGAAAACCGATAAGCAACCTGACCCGTTATTGTTCCGCGGGAATGCACAAGTACGCGCTCCGACGAACCTTCCGGGGTTATATCCCCATCAATCAAAAGCTGTCCCTGCCGAACAGCTGCGCCCTTCCTGACGGCAGCATTGCCTTTGTTTGCAACTATGCTGAGGATTACGCAGTCCTTGTCCGCATATATGCCGCAAGGTTCCGTGTTTTCTTCCGTCGAGGCAGCGGAATTGTATTCACTGACGTTGATTTTCAGCACAACGCCGCAAATACCCGCATCCGCAAAGCTCAACGTCGGCAGCGCATTCAGAAGCGAATCGGCAACGCGCTCAGCATTCAACTTGGCTGACGGCATTCCTATGCGTACTCCGCAATCCGCAACCACCGAAAGAATTTCGGACGGCTCCAACGCATCACATCCGGAAATATCAATCAGCAGCACTCGGTGCGACAATATGCACATGGCTGCAAAGCCGATAATCAATACTGCAATCAGCATGAAACGCGATTTAAGTGATCTCAGCAGCACGGGCAGCCCGCGCTGTTCAAGAACGCACGCTTCCCCGCCGTGCAATTCCGTCAACTCAACAAGCGGCATGCAGTTGCCTGTCTCCGTGACGGCTGTTATCGTGCTTTTATTTTCGCGCTCGATATTGTGCAGAGATATGCCCTCCGCCAGCAAAAGATTAACCATTTTTTCCGGGCGCATGCACCTCATCCTTATTTTAACATATCCCCGAGTAAATTTCCACAAAAACATATATCTGTCCGCCGCTCCGATTTCCTTCTATTTTTCTTTGCAGAATGATGTATTCGAATCATTTTCCGTGCCCGCCGACCACGGTCTTCAGCGTGAGCTTTCATATTCGACCGCAGCTATTTCGCCCGTGCATACAACGGTCTGCTTATCCGCGCAGCAGATTCTGAGTTCGGTTCCGGCAATGCTCAGTATTCCAAGTGCGGTATGCAGCCGAACCTTTGAATCCGAAAATTCCAGCACGCCGCAGTGATTCTCTATTTCCGCAGTATTTCTTCCGAATATGCGTATGCACGGCACGTTGTCAAGCGTACCCTCCGGCAGATCAAGCTTCGTCAGCAAAGCACCCGTTGCCTTGCTCATGCGATATTTTTTGCATTCTGTTTCGTTCCTCATGCAATAATAATATGAGCAGACCCGTGCATTATATGTTGTTCTGCATAATTCGGCTGCGCAAAGTAATCATATATCATGCGTGTGCATAACAATTTGGCTTTGCAAAAGGGCTTTGAATTTATTGTTTCCATGAAAACAGCGCTCCCGAATCGACAGCGGATTCAACGCTGTTTTTTATCGAAACCCGTTGCCCCCAAACGGAAAATGTTGTAAAATAGAGCTGCGGTTAGCCCATGCTTACACATCATGCCTTGCATCGAGCAATCCGCAATTATGCTTACAGGAGGTTTTCTTTCTATGATAAAGGAATATTCAATCAGCGGAATGAGCTGCGCCGCCTGCTCCGCCTCGGTTGAACGCGCCGTTCGCCGCATTTCCGGAGTTGACGCTGCAAGCGTCAATCTTTCAACAGAAAAACTTTTTGTACGAAGTGCAAGTGACCTTTCCGATGAAATTTTTGCCGCCGTGCAAAAAGTCGGTTTCGGCATTGCTCCGGTCGTTTCGGCGAAGAAGCAATCCGCTATCGATGCCGAGCGGCGTCGGCTTGACATCAAAAAAAGGCGCAGCAACCTTATCCTTGCCGCAGTGTTTGCAATTCCGCTCTTTTATATTTCAATGGGGCACATGGTAGGGCTTCCTGTCCCCGCATTCATCACCGAACCGCGGGCTTTCGCCGTTACGCAGATGATTCTGCTGCTGCCCGTGCTTTTTGCCGGCAGAGCATTCTATGTGCGCGGAATCAAGGCGATATTCGGACTGCACCCGAATATGGATTCGCTTATTGCCGTCGGCACAATTGCATCAATTGCCTATTCCGTTTACTCAACCGTACTGATATTCAAAGGACAGCATCATATGATGCATGAAGGGCTGTATTTCGAATCCGCCGGCGTTATCATCACTCTCGTCATGTTGGGCAAATACCTCGAACAGCGTGCAAAATCCCGCACGGGCGATGCCATTGCAAAGCTCATCGGGCTTGCACCGGACACCGCATGTGTTGTTGCAAAAGACGGAAGCGAAAAGCAGGTTGACGTTGATGAGCTTGTTGTGGGTGAGATCATCCGCGTTCGCCCCGGTGAGCGCATCCCCGTTGACGGCGAAATAATCGACGGCACAACAAGTGTCGATGAATCCATGCTCAGCGGCGAAAGCATTCCCGTCGATAAACAGCCCGGGGACGAGGTCATCGGCGGCAGCGTCAATCTCAGCGGCAGTTTCACATACAAAACGCGCCGCGTCGGCGATGATACTGTTCTTTCCGGCATGGTTCGCATGGTTGAGCAGGCGCAGGGCAGTAAAGCTCCCATTGCCGGGCTTGCAGACAAAATCAGCGGCATATTTGTGCCCGCTGTCGGCGCAATTGCACTCGTAAGCGCAGTCATTTGGCTGCTTGCAGGGCAAAGCTTCGGCATTGCGCTTAAGATTTTTGTTTCGGTACTTGTTATCGCCTGCCCCTGCGCACTCGGGCTTGCAACTCCGACGGCTATCATGGTCGGCATGGGGCGCGGCGCATCACTCGGCATTTTTATCAAAAACGGTGAAGCTCTTGAACATGCCTGCAAAATTGACACGATCATTCTTGATAAAACAGGCACAATCACAGAGGGGCGCCCGGTTGTTGAAAAAGTTATTCCGCACGGCATTGACGAAAAAGAGTTTCTGCACCTTTTTGCATGCGGTGAGGCCTCCAGCGAACACCCGCTTGCGCGGGCAGTCACGGACTATGCTTCTGAAAAAAATATTCCGTTCTCCGCACCGAAGGAATTCGAAGCCCTTGCGGGACGCGGTGGGAAAGCGATCGTCGACGGCAAAAGCATTCTTATCGGGAACGAACGACTTTTTTCCGAAACGGAAATCGAATACGATAAAGCCGCACTCGACGAGCTTACTTTGTCCGGCTGCACACCGCTGATGCTCGCCGTTGACGGCATGTACCGCGGAATAATCGGCGTTGCGGATGCAATAAAGCCTTCCTCCGCAAAAGCGGTCCGGACACTTAAAGCACACGGCATCGATGTTTGGCTCGTCACCGGAGACAATGCGCACACGGCCGAAAGCGTTGCAAAGCAAGTCGGCATAGAGCACGTGAAGAGCGGCTGTCTCCCCTCCGACAAAAACGATTGCATTGCAGAACTTCAAAAACAAGGGCATCTTGTTGCAATGGTCGGAGACGGCATAAATGACGCTGCCGCGCTCGCGCTCTCCGACGTTGGCATTGCAATCGGCACCGGCACGGATGTTGCTGCCGCAAGTGCGGATATTGTGCTTGCAAAAGGTGAACTCACCGGAATCAGCGATGCACTTCTGCTCTCCCGCACAACGCTCAGAATCATTAAGGAAAACCTTTTCTGGGCATTCGCTTACAATTGCCTCGGCATTCCCGTTGCGGCGGGTTTGCTGTATGCATTCGGCGGACCGCTGCTTAACCCCATGCTTGCTGCACTTGCAATGAGCCTCAGCTCAGTTACGGTGCTTACAAATGCATTGCGGCTGAAGCGGGCAAAACTGAAGTAGTTTTTTCTCCGTTTTCGCCGAATGCGCAGGCAACACAATAATATTGTGTTTTCGGTATAAAATTGGTATAATATGCTTGGAACAAAATCATGGAGGTTACGGCTTGATAAACAAGAGCATTTCAGAGGCCGTTCTTGAGGCTGCACTCAGAACGGGCGGGGATTTTTCTGAACTTTACATGCAGGACACCGAATTCAACACGGTGAAAATGGTTGACGGAGCAGTTGACAATGCAAGCTATGAGCGCAAAGCCGGCGCAGGCGTGCGTGTCCTCAAAGGCACACGCAGCGCATATGCATACACTGCGAACACAAGCGAAAGCGCTTTAATTGCAGCTGCAAAGGCGGCGGCATCCGCACTTAATGAAGCAAAGGAATTCGAAGCTAAATCCGTCTGCGTTGAACGCATCGGCGGATACGAGCAAAAAATACCCTTTTCAACCATAAAAAATGCAGATAGAATCGCGCTTTTGCGCAGCGGCACAGCAGCAGCAAAGGCCTATTCAAACGAAGTCACTCAGGTTGTTGCGGCGTATATGGATTGCGACCATCGCATTGCGGTCTGCAACAGCGATGGCGTTTATGCCGAGGATCGTCGGCCGCGAACAAGGCTGATGATTCAATCGGTTGCAATGGCAAACGGCGAAGCGCAGACAGGTTATGAAGGTCCCGGGCTTGGAAAAGGATTCGAAGCTTATCAGCAAATCGACCCGGAAACCGTCGGCAAAGAAGCTTCACGTATTGCGATAACAATGCTTCACGCACCCGAATGCCCGGCAGGAATGGTTCCCGTTGTTATCGACGGGGGCTTTGGCGGTGTTATTCTGCATGAAGCTTGTGTGCATGGGCTTGAAGCCACCAGCGTCGGCCGCGGGAATTCTGTTTTCTGCAACAAACTCGGTCAAAAAATCGCAAGCGATATCGTGACGGCGGTTGACGACGGGACGATGCCCGGCGAATGGGGCAGCATGTGCTTTGACGATGAGGGACATCCCGCTCAGCGCAACGTTCTTATTGAAAACGGAGTCCTCAAGAGCTACCTTGTTGACATACTCGGTTCACGCCTTATGAACCACCCTGTCACCGGCAGCGGCAGGCGACAGGATTATACATATGCACCCACTTCCCGCATGACCAACACTTTCTTTGCTGAAGGCAATGACGATGAAGAGGCCATGCTTGCAACCATGGGCGACGGTTTGTTCGCCGCAAAGATGGGCGGCGGCTCCGTGAACCCTCTCACCGGTGAATTCAATTTTGCCGTTCTTGAAGGTTACTGGGTTAAAAACGGCAAGATTCTTTGCCCTGTCCGCGGTGCAACGCTCATCGGCAAGGGCGCGGACGTTCTTATGAAAATCGACCGCATCGGCAGAAGGATGTGGATGGGTCAGGGCATGTGCGGCTCATCATCCGGCAGCGTTCCGACAAATGTCGGCCAGCCGCGCATTCGCGTAAGTGAAATCACTGTCGGCGGCAAAGGAGGCGCGCTGTAATGACTTTTGAATCCTTTAAAGAAGCCTGCTTTAAGGCTGCACTTGAAAAAAGCTGTGAAGCCGCTGAAGTTTTTTTCCGTGAAGATGAGTCCTTTTCGGTTAATGTGCTGAATTCCGAAATCAGCAAATACACCTCCGCACACGCTTGCGGACTCAATCTGCGTGTCGTTTTCGGCGGCAAAACGGGTTATGCCTACACCGAAGTTTTCGACAACGCCGATGCTCTTGTTGAAAGTGCAATCGACAATGCTCGTGTTATTGAAAACAATGACGAAAACCCCATGCAGAGCAAATGCGAGTATCCGACAATAAATCAAAAGCAGAACCCTGTTGCGGACATGAGCGAAAGCAAAAAAATCGAGCTTGCATTGAGACTTGAACGCGATACTCTCGATTTTGACGACAGGGTGAACCGTGTGGCTTACTGCGCAGTTGAAACAGGGGTGGAAACCACGCGCATTCATAACACTTACGGACTTTGTGCCGATAAGGAAAACAAATACTCCGTTGCTGTCATTGAACCGATTTTGCGCATCGGTGAAGACGAGCGCGAAAGTTTTGCTTTCAAATTCGGCTCAGGCATGTTGGATTGCGGGGACATTATCAAAGAGAGTGTCGACAATGCACTGATGCAGTTCCATGCTTCCGCCGTTGATTCCGGTGAATATCGTGTCCTTCTGCGCAGCGATGCAGCAACGGATCTGCTTTCCGCTTTTTCGAGCATGTTCTCCGCAGACAGCGTTCAAAAGGGACTTTCCCTGTTGAAAGACAAACTCGGCGAGCGCATAGCAAATCCCTGCATTTCAATCATTGACGACCCGTTTGAGGAGGATAATCCCCGCGCATTCGATGCCGAAGGAACACCTTCCGTAAAAACTGTTGTTGTTGAAGACGGCATACTTAAGAGCTTTCTTCACAATCTTAAAACCGCACGAAAGGCGGGTGTTGCCTCCACCTCCAACGCCGGACGCGCCGGTGTCGCCTCTCCGGTCGGAGTTTCCCCCAGCAACTTTTTCATTGCAAAAGGCGAAAAGAGCTATGATACGCTTGTTTCCGAACTTGACAGCGGAATTGTCGTTACCGAACTCGGCGGCCTTCACAGCGGACTCGATCCCGTCAGCGGCGATTTTTCGTTGATTGCAAAAGGACTGCTTGTCGAACAGGGCAGCGTCATCCGTTCCGTTGACCAGATTACCTGTGCCGGCAATTTTCTCTCGCTTATGAATTCCGTTATCGCCGCAGGCAGCGACCTGCGTTTCGGCTTTCCCGGCGGCGGCAGAGTCGGCTCTCCGAGTCTCCTTGTTGAAAAGCTTATGATTTCAGGTAAATAATCGACTCTTCGTTTGATTGTATTTAAATGCCCCGAACCCGTATAAATGCGGGAACGGGGCTGTTTAAATTGGCGCTATACCAAATATGGGGTCAAGAGTTGAGGCAAAACTCTCCGAATTGATGAAGAATACGGCGTAGAAAAACCAAACTCATCAAAGAGGATCGTTATACCTCAACAAGATTATACCGCAAGACTGCCTGGCATGTAAGTCGTGAACGTGCCCGCCACCGTTTTCCGGCAATGGCTGCATCCCACTTGTTTCTGATGATGCTTTTCGGAGCAGAGTTTTCGGAAACCGCTCCTGTCTGCATTCGAAGCGGATCACCTGCATTGAAACCATACGCACGATTGTTTTGCCGGTCAGCTCGTTTGAAAAAACAATGAAAATATAGTTAATCGGTCTACCATTCTATTTATGAATATGTTATAATAACAATATCGAACAAAGACAGTTTCTGCCGAAAAAGAGCACAAAATGTTTTGCGATCGCGAAGGAGTATTCTTTATGCGGCAAATCAATTGATGCGGTTGATTCGGCCGCGAGCGCGAACGCGAGCCTGCGGACTGAAAAGTTTTTAAATCTCATGCTATGAGGTTTTGACAGGGCAATTTTGTGCCGAATATCGGAAACACGGAAGTATTGCATCGGGGTATTGCATCGGTATATTGCATCGGTGTGAATGCAGTTCCTGCTCAGCTTAATGTTTCTGCTGTTCGATGTGCCGTGAAACTCGTAACGTGAATCAAAACACCGAGAATATGTACAGATGTGAAATATTTGATGTGGATTTCGCGTTTTTAATGCATTATCTGCGAGGAGGATGAATTAATGGTGAAGATAAAGATTAAGAGCAACCCGTATCATAAAAAGACGGAATTCAAGACATGGGATGAGGCTTTGGATGAGTGGATAAGTATTGATGTTATTACATGTCCCAACAGCCCTCTGCTAAAAAATGACTTTGCGGTTGGTTTCTTCCCGTTTAAGGTCAAACAAATTGTTGATGCAATTATCGGCGCATATTATGCAGGTTCTGAAAAGGTTGAGATTGTGTTCGAGGGGACCGACGACGAATATCATGAGCTTGAATCTGTTTGCAGCGATAATGAATACTCGGACAAAGCGAAACTGAGCAGATCTCCGATATGTCTTGAAAATGCCCGTGATATCCTCCATGACGTTATTGATGTTTTCAAAGAACTCGCTCCCCTTGTTTCCGAAAGCGTTTCAGACAAAAGCAAAATTCAGAGAGAACTTGATAAATTCTCCGATGCATCCAATGACATTATACCAATTTGCGTAATAGGCAATTACAGCTCCGGAAAGTCCACTTTTATTAACGCATTGGTAGGATATGAACTGCTGCCGAGCAGCGATGAACCAACCACGGCTAAGATTTATAAAATTGCGCAATCGGATCAGAGTGACAGAGCAGTGGTAAAATTCGAGTTTGACGGCAGGAGTGTTCGAATCCGATTCTCTGCAGAGAGCTATAAATTCCTTACTGACAGTCACGACAATCCGCTGGCAGAACATTTGAACAGCGTTTTGAGTGAAATTGAGCGTGAGAGCATTCCGTTAAAGCTGCATCGCGTTCTAAGTGTTATAAATGCATATGCCAACCGGGCAGCAGGAGAAGAAATTTCCGATCTGATCGAAATTGATGCTCCGTTTGATGATGACGGAAATTGGGACATTAAGAAGAGGTTTGTGATTTTCGATACTCCCGGATCGAACTCCGCATCAAACCTGAATCATTACCATGTGTTAAAAAAAGCGATGGAGGATCTGTCGAACGGCTTGCCTATTTTTGTTTCGGAATTTAATACTCTGGACAGCACCGATAACGATAAACTGTATCAGGCAATTAACAATATGAAGGAGCTTGATAATCGCTTTACCATGATTGTTGTAAACAAGGCTGATGCTGCATCGCTCAAAAAGGACGGTTTTAACGAAGATGATCAGGATCGTATTCTGAGTCTTGCAATACCGAGACAAATGTATGCAGGCGGTTTGTATTTTGTGTCATCCATCATGGGTTTGGGAGCAAAGAACGACCAGAGATTTATTGATGATCACAATGCAGAGATTTTTGAGGATCAGTACAACAAATACTCCAATCCGTCATCTCGCTTCTATAAACAGTTGTATCGTTACAACATTATGCCTGAGCAAATCAAACGCCGCTATAATGAACGCTGCGCCGAAAATAAAAACCTGGTGTATGCAAACAGTGGGTTGTACAGTGTTGAGCAGGCTGTCAGTTCATTTGCAGATGTTTTTTCGCCTTACAATAAGTGCCAGCAATCCCGGCTGTTTTTAGACCGGGTTATTCGAATCACATCGGAAGAAATTGCCGCTGCAACCAGAAAGCGTGAAGAATACCGCGAGCGCGTTCATGTAAATCTTGAAAAAGAAAAACAAGCTTTAATCGCTGAAATTCAACATCAAAGTCAGGAAATGAAAGCAGAGTTTTTGCAAAACTATGCGGGGCACATGGCTCAGTATGTTGATGAAGTCAATGTTGCGGTTGATGCGGCGACACTAAAGGAGAAGGAAGAAGAATTTCTTCGCATAAATGCCGATTCAAAAGCTGTGGAGGAACGCAAAAACAAGTTGCGTGACTCCAGGAGATCCCTTGGGGCCAACTTCCTTAAATATTTTTCAAACATGCCTAAGGAAGGAGTCTTTCCGTCCATTAAAAAAGCCGGAAAGCGCGTTTTCGAGGATGCGAAAGCTATTCGTGACAATGAAGCAGAATTGCGTGAAACCCGTAAAGAAGTTGACCGCATTTCCTCCGATGAACTTATGAATGCCGTGAAGGATTTATTTACAGCCTATGTCACACAGGCGCAAACGCTTCTTGAGGAGCAGTCCCGGGCATATTGGGAAAACAGAACATCCTGCTTCAAAGATGCAATGGCAAAAATCGTGACGCAATCCTCAGCACTGAACGAGAAAGAGCGCAGTGAGCTTGCAGGCATTATCATTCAGTATCAGGCATTGGCTTTCGAGAATCATGCGGAATCGATTTTCGAGAAAGCGGCGTTCGTTTACAAATTTTTCGGCGACACAAACCGCATTAATATCGACAAGCTGACCAAACGTTTCAACAGCGAGCTGCGGTTGATGGTTCAGCAAATCTATAACTCATTTGAAAGCAGCCATGCAAACAGCTTTGACGAATGGATGAACAATTTGCTCGATACTGTAATCGAGAATATTGTTGAATTTAGTCCGCAGCTTTATAACCAAGCCGAAATAATAAGAGAAGAAACGGAACGAATTGCGGAACTTGAATCAAGAAAGCTGAAACTTCGAGAGTACTCGGAGCAAATTCGAAGAATGATGGACTGGAAAGAATATTGATTCGTTCAAGGTTAACTTAAGACTATTTTCACAGAAAGCGAGATTGAATAATGAGTGCGAAAAGTTTACTTTCCAGAGCCGGCGGCAAAGTGGCCGACGGTATTTCAAGGCTGTCTTCATTGAGCCCGGAACAGCTGCAAAAGGTCCAACAGCAAAGAGATGAGTATCTCTCTCAAATGCCGGACCCGACGGACAGCAGCGCAGAGAAGTTGACAGAACGGCTTCTTGCGGCAAACAGCATTGAAATTTATAAATCGTATCTTACTCAGCTCAAGGAATTGTATGTTCCGATTGAGAGGGAGTTTGAATACGGTACAAGTTTTGATACGGCGCGGAACATTCGTTTTTTTAATATAACTAAGTGGGTGACCGACAAAAACGAAAACAGCATCGAGAAACTTATAAATGTTTACCAAGTTTTATCCAACGATAAGTGCAATATTTCTTTGGTCTTTCACCGAACATACGAATCAACTCATGTGTATTTGGCTGTTACCAACACGCAGAATGCAGATAACAACGTTGACTCCGAAAACTACAGGGCTCGTTTGGCAGATGCGATCCGCGGCAACTTTCCGGGTTCCGAATGGTCGGATAAGGTTGGCATTGGGGTTTTGCCCTGCCTTCGGAATGATATTCCGTATTCCGTTGCAATTGCTTCCAACGTGCCTGCGGAAAAGTCAGAAAAGTTTATCAGTCAAACAATAGAAAAATTGCTTGATGGCATCGTTCCGGACAAGCGTGCCAAAGAATACATCATTATCTTGCTTGCAACACCTGTTCACGATGTTGACAACAGAAAACTCAAACTTTCCGAAATGTATTCGGGGCTTGCTCCCTACGCGTCGTGGACAACGAATTTTACATACACCGAACAGAATTCCGCCGGTTCTTCCGCTGCGGTAGGCATAAATATCGGTGCAAGCGCAGGCATTCAGAACGGACAGAATCAAGCAACCACCAATACAAACGGTGTCACGGACTCAACCGGCGGGACGGAAACCGATTCCACAAACAACGGTGTCACAGATACGACCGGGCAAACAGTTACGGACTCAACCGGAGAATCCGTGACAGATTCAACGGGAAGTTCCGTTACGGACACAACCGGCACCGCCGAAACGAGCAGCAGCACTCACACTCAGGGAACAAATTCCTCGCAAACGGATACAGTCGGAGACTCCGAAACACTCGGAGGTTCAGCCAGCGTTGGGTTGGAAGTATTCGGCGTAGAGGCGAACTGCAGCAAGGCATTGCAAAGCAGCACAGCAAGTCAAATCGGAACGAATGCTTCGGATGCGGTGACGCAGGGAATATCCGATTCCGTATCAAAGAGCATATCGGAATCCACAGGTAAGGCAATTGCAAAATCCGCAGGCACGGCAATTTCCGCCCTGACCAACCAAGCAGTGAACTCATCCGTCGGCCATGCCGTTGCAAAAACGCTCGGACGGGCAGTCAGCAACTCGTTGTCAAGAACCGCAGGTGCGTTCCGAAGTGTCAATTTCGGTGCTAATTTCGGCGCTAATTTTGCCCGCAGCTCAACAGTTACCGCAACGATAGGCAAGAGTGAAGGCATCACTCAGAGCTTTGTGAATTACAATATTAAACATGCGCTTGAGCTCCTTGAGTCTCAAATGAAGAGATTGGAACTCAGCACTGCTTTGGGTATGTGGGACTTTGCGGCTTATGTTCTCAGTGAAGATGAAAATACGGCAAACAATGTTGCACATTCCTATCTTGCGCTGACTCAAGGTGAAGAATCCTATATGTCGCAGTCCGCAATTAACCTATGGCGCGGCGATATGGGTGAAACCAGTGATGACGCCCGGGAAATTTGCAATTACCTTCGTGAACTGCGCCACCCTTTGTTTGGGTTAAATCCCGGCATTGCGCAGAAGGACCCGACTTACAATGTATATCCGCCAATTGTAACCGCAACAACCGGTCTTTCGGGCAAAGAATTGGCATACTCCCTTAACTTCCCCCGAAAGTCCGTTGCCGGGCTTCCGGTTATTGAGTGCGCCGAATTCGGCAGAAACATCGTTTCTTACGACTCGGCACCAACCGTAAAAAACGAGCTTGACATCGGTAAAATTTTTCATATGAATCATATTGAAAAAACCGATGTTCGACTGGCGAAGAGCTCTCTTGCATCGCATACTTTTATTACCGGCAGTACCGGTTCCGGCAAGAGCAACACCGTTTATCAGCTTCTTAACGAAGCTTTGAATCAGAATGTCAAGTTCATGGTTGTTGAACCTGCAAAAGGCGAGTATAAGCATGTTTTCGGAACGCAGGATGATGTGTATGTGTACGGAACCAATCCGGCAGTCAGTCCGCTGCTGAGAATCAATCCGTTCAGTTTCCCTCAGGGCATACATATTTTGGAACATCTGGACAGATTGGTTGAGATTTTTAATGTTTGCTGGCCGATGTATGCAGCCATGCCCGCCGTATTGAAAAGCGCCGTTGAGAAGTCGTATGCGGACTGCGGTTGGAATCTTACCCTTTCCCAAAATCGATACAAAGAAATGCTGTATCCGTCTTTTGCGGATGTTGCAAGAAATATCAGAGAGATTATTGATTCAAGCGAGTATGACACAGAGAACAAAGGTGCTTATAAGGGTTCACTGCTGACAAGATTGCAATCACTTACAAACGGCATTAACGGCATGATTTTTACCTGTGATGATATTTCAGACAGGGATCTGTTTGACAGAAATGTGATCATTGATTTGAGCAGGGTTGGTTCGTCCGAAACAAAGTCACTTATTATGGGAATGCTTGTATTAAAGCTTCAGGAATATCGCATGGCAGGCGCAGTGGGGATGAATTCGGAATTGAATCATATAACGGTTCTTGAAGAAGCCCATAACCTGCTGAAACGTACGTCAACCGAGATTTCTTCCGAAAGTGCCAATCTGATGGGTAAGAGCGTTGAAATGCTTGCCAACGCCATAGCGGAAATGCGTACTTACGGAGAGGGTTTCATCATTGCGGATCAAGCTCCGGGGTTGCTTGACCTTTCCGTAATTCGAAATACGAATACCAAGATTATAATGCGTCTTCCGGATCGCAGCGATCGTGAGCTTGTGGGCGGAGCAGCAAACTTGAACGATGATCAAATTGTTGAGTTGGCAAAACTGCCGTGCGGTGTTGCGGCAATTTATCAGAATGAGTGGATACAGCCCGTTCTGTGCAAAGTAAACAAATTCGAAACGCCGCAGGAAATGTATTCTTATTCGCCCGATAATGAAGAACCGCAGGCGGATTATGATGGTAGTATGGCTGCAGAGTCGCTGCTCGACTGCATTATGAACAGGGAGATCTTTCAACAAAAAAATCGTAAAGATCTTATAAAGTTGAAATTCATGATTATTAAGTCAAAACTGGATATAAACGTGAAGCGAGATTTCATCGAGTATATATCTTCTTCTGAAGAGAATGCGTTCGGATCACTGAGACATCTGGTCTATGATTTTTTCGCCGCCGGAGAAGCTATCAAAGCTTCCGAGCATTGCTCCGAAATAATGGACTGGGTTCATTCCGTGGTGTCCGGTTTGAAACCGCTAATCACGAATTATTCGAGTGAGCAAATTGATTTGGTATTATCAATGATTCTCTATGAGCAATCGTTGCGGGATTCAGCGTATCAGAACATTTTTTGCCGTTTCACAGAGATTTACAGCAAAGAAGGGAGAGTGTTTTAATGCTTGAGATTAATAGATCCTCCGAATTGACAGAAATGAAGAAACCAACTGCGGACGGTTTTAAATGCATTGAGCCTCAAAGCAAAATGACACCACACGAGGCGCAAAAATATTGGGACAGCAAGTTCGATAAAGAAAACAACCCAGTCAAGTATGGCGGCGGAAGCTATGAAGACGTAAAAAATTACTCTCAGGAAAACAAACATGAGAATGTGGAAGCGCACCATATGCCGGCCGATGCAAGTTCTACTTTGGATCGCACGGAAGGACCTTGCATCGAAATGAAAAAAGAGGACCATCGCAAGACAGCCAGTTGCGGAAACTCCATAGAGGCGCGAGAGTATAGAGCGAAACAAAAGGAGCTGATAGATAAAGGTGATTTCAGAGGAGCAATTCAAATGGATATCGATGATATCAGAGGGAAATTCGGCGATAAATACGATGCACAAATTAAGGAAATGCTTGAATACGTAGACAAGTTGGAACAAGGAGGCAAAATTTAATGAAAAAACTCGAAATACAATTAACCGAATCCGTTAACGGAGTTGCGTTTGGAACAGATCGCACTGTTGTAAGACATGCGTTCGGTAATGATTATGCCGAATTTAAAAAAAGCAGCTCCAGCAAGAATACAACCGATGACTACGACTGTTTTCAGTTGTTTTACTCTGCTGAAAATGCCTTAGAGGCAATTGAAATCTGTTCAGATACGCTTGTAATTGTAAACGGAAAAGAACTCACGCTAAAGTGTCCGGAGATCATCGAATGGATTCAATCGGTAGATCCGACTGCGGAAAAAGAAAGCGATGGAATTATATCAAAAAAAATGAGTATCGGCTTATATGCTCCTTGCAACGAGTTTGAAACGCTCCTGTTTGGCAAAAAAGACTATTATTGTTAAAAACGTAACGGTCAACATCGAGCCGCTGATGCGCATGCGCAAGGCGGTGTTCAAGAACGGCCACGCTGCCCCAGTCCGAGGCGTTCGTTCAGGCGGGAGCCGCCGGCAAGTCCGTGGTCGAGTTCAACCGACGCGGCAAGGCTGCAAAGGCGACTCTCGCTCTGGTGGGCACGGTGCGCGAGGCTGCGGGGTTCCCAAAGGAATAACCGCAGGTCAGAGGCGTGTTGCGTATGGACAAATGCGTCTCTATGATGTATAATTGTGCAAATGTGTAAATGATTAAAGGAGGTCGAGCCATGGCGAATATGTTCGAGAAATACGCTGCCGACCGCGAGGCCGAGCAGAAGAAGATAGAGAAGGCCGTTGTCGCCGACACGACGGCGGACGAGAAGCGTACGACGCTCTCGCTGTCGCTCACCGTGAGCGATAAGAAGGCGCTCAAGATGATGGCTGCGGAGCGCGAGACGACGATTGCCGCAATCATCCACGAGTGGATTCAGGAGTATCTTGAGGAGGTGGAGAAGTAAATGGCAAAGAAAGAGGTCAAGATTGATTTATGGGTTGCCGCGCAGCTTGATGAGTGCAAGATTCGCTTTGATGCGCAGGGCAGCGACGTAAAGGAAATCAACGAAGCACTGAAAACCGCCTCGAAACGTGGAACCGGCAATGCCGGGTATCCCGAATATACGGCTGTCATCGGCGATTTTGTTCTCGTCATCGAGGATAAAGCCGATATGGATAAGCAAGTTAAATGGACCGATTCGGGCATTATCGACACGAGCGTAAAGGCCGTGACCGATTACGCCGTGAACGGTGCGTATTTCTATGCAAAGCATATTGCGCAAAATACGACGTTTAAGAAGGTTTTTGCCGTTGGCGTTTCTGGCGATGCAAAGCATCACATCATCACGCCCCTTTGGGTTGATGACCGCGAGGGCTATAAGCAGTTGCCTGATATTGAATCGTTTGTTTCGTTCTCCGAGCAAAACATCAACGAGTATTACACCCGCTATGTGTTGGAAGAGGCAACTGACATCGAGAAGACCACGGAGCAAATACTGAAGGATGCGGCGGAACTGCACGAGTATCTGCGCACGTATGGAACGCTGAAGGACCAAGACAAGCCGCTGGTTGTCGCCGGTATTCTGCTTGCGTTGGATGAGATTGAGTTCGGCGGCTTTTCGATTAACTCACTGACTGGCGACCAGACGCCTGGAATGCGTGACGGCGACAAGCTGATGAACGCCGTGAAGGGACGTCTGACGCGCTCCAATGTTGGCCCCGATGCGAAGAAGGATAAACTTCTGGCGGAGTTTGCCATCTTGCAGACCAGCTTCCGCCTGAACGAGGTGAACGAGACGCTCAAAAAGACTCCGTTGAAGTATTACACGGAGTTCCTGTATGAGCATGTATTTCGCAACATCAAGTATCAGAAGACCAGCGAGGATTTCATCGGTCGCTTCTACGGCGAGTTCATGAGTTATTCAGGCGGCGACGGGCAGACGCTCGGCATCATTTTGACGCCTCGTCACATCTGCGACCTGATGTGCGAGCTGATGGATATTCAACCGGACGATGTTGTGCTCGACCCGACGTGCGGAACGGCAGGATTTCTGATTTCCGCCATGCACCGCATGTTGATGATGGCTGATACGGATGCGCAGAAGAAGAACATCAAGAAGAAGCAGCTTCACGGCTTCGAGCTTCAGAGCAACATGTTTGCCGTGGCCGCTGCGAACATGATTTTACGCAAGGATGGCAACAGCAATCTCGAATGTTGCGATTTTCTGCGCAAGAAACCCGCTCAGGTGCAGATGAAGGGTGCAACGGTCGGTCTGATGAATCCGCCCTACTCGCAGGGCACGAAAGCAGACCCCGAGCAGTATGAGCTTTCGTTCATTGAGCATCTGCTGGATTCATTGACGGACGGAGCGCGCGCGGCGGTCATTGTCCCGCAGTCCTCCATGACCGGCAAATCGAAAGCCGAGCAGGCATTCAAGAAGAACATCATGAAGCATCACACGCTGGAAGGCGTCATCACGTGCAACACGGATACGTTCTACGGCGTGGGAACGAACCCGGTTATTGCCGTGTTTACGGCTCATGAGCCGCACGATGCCGACAAGGTGTGCAAATTCATCGACTTTCGTGATGATGGGTACGAGGTGCGCGCACATGTCGGTCTTGTCGAGGGTGATTCCGCAAAGGATAAGAAGCAGCATCTGTTGGACGTCTGGAATGGACGTGCCGAAGCGCCGTCGAAGTTCTGCGTCGAGTCCACGGTGAAACCCGAGGATGAGTGGCTGCACTCGTTCTACTACTTCAACGACGAGATTCCCACGGATGCTGATTTCGAGAAGGCTATCGGCGATTATCTGACGTTCGAGTTCTCGATGGTCATGCAGAATCGTGAGTACCTGTTCGAAGGGGGCGACGATAATGCAGAGTCTTGATGAGAAGAAAAGAGATATCTTTGAGGTGGTTGGCGAAAAAGGTTTGTTTTCTGTTGAGAAACAAAGTATAAAATTGTCAGAACGAGATTTAAGTGGCACAGGTCAAATACCTGTTTTTTCTTCCCAAACTTCAAATAATGGTGTAATGGGATTTACGAATAAAGTCGCCGATTTTTTTATTAAAGATACTCCAGCGTTGATATTTGGTGACCATACAAAGAGTATGGATATATCAAATCATAGCTTTTGCGCGGCTGATAATGTGAAAGTTCTTAGACCACAAAATATACCTTTTGACGCTTTGTTTTATGTTTCATGCGCTTGGAAAAAGCGGATTCCTGACATGGGGTATGCTCGCCATTGGCGAAAAGCTAAGAAAGTTGGGATTGAACTTCCCGTCACTGATTCTGGCGAGCCTGATTACGCGTATATGGCGGAGTATGCACAGCAGAAGCGTAATGCGATGCTCGCCAAATATCGTGCTTATGTCGAAGCACGCATCGCGGAATTGGGTGAAGTTGCTGAGATTCCTGCTCTCGACGAGAAGGAGTGGAAGCCAATTTTTATTTCGAGCATGTTTGAACTCGTTAGGGGTCGTGAGAACAATATGGCCATGCTTGAAGATGGCGATACCCCGCTGATTTCAGCCAAGGCAAACAATAATGGTCTAAAAGGGTTTGTGCATAACCCCAAGAAAATTATTGCCGGGCAGTGCATTACGTTGAATAACGACGGAGATGGAGGCGCCGGTCTCGCATATTACCAACCCGCGAACATGGCTCTCGATAGTCACGTTACAGCATTAGTTCAGCTTATTGATATGAGTGCATTTGTTATGTTGTTTATTGCGAAATGCATTTCGGGATTACATGGATTCTTTGGACATGGACTTTCAATTTCGAATCCGCGAGCAAAACGACTACGAATTATGCTTCCCGTCACTGATTCCGGCGAGCCTGATTACAAATACATGGAGCAATACGCCAAGAACATGATGCTGCGCAAATATCGGCAGTACCTGACGTTTGCGCAACAGTAGATATGCGATGCCCGATAGGTAAATCAGCCCGTCGCTCTTTTGGGCGGCGGGCTTTATAATTAAATGCGTATTTACGCAATTCATCATATAGGAGGAACTAACGTGAAAGCCTATAAGCAGAAATTACGGGAGGGGGTGAACCTATGGCACGTAAGAAGAGATTCGCGCCGAACGATAACAACCTTGCGATAGCGTACTATCGCTTCTCGTCCACTCGCAGAACGACGCAAGCATCGACCAGCAACGCGAGCTTGCCCACGAATGGGCGGATGTGCACGGCTTCAAAATCGTGCAGGAGTATGAGGACGCGGCAATATCCGGCGCCACGGACGCACGACCGGGGTTCCAGCAGATGCTGTCGGAAGTCGCAAAAATCCGTCCTCATACCCTCATCATGTGGAAGACCGACCGTCTGGGACGCGACAAATACGTTCTGGCGATGGCAAAAAAGAAAATCCGCGACGCGGGATGCGAGATTCACCTGCTTGTCGAGAATATCCCGACGGAGGGACCCGAAGGCGTCCTCATCGAGGGATTGATGGAGGCCATGGCGGAGTATTACAGCCGCCAGCTGTCGCAGAACATCCAGCGCGGCATGGACTACAACGCGCAGCACGCCCTGTACAACGGCCACAAGCTGTTCGGCTATGACGTGGACAGGTCCACGAAGAAGTACATCCCGGACCCGAACACAGCGCCGTTCGTGCAGTGGGCGTTCAGGGAATACGCATCGGGCAAGCCGCTGAAGACCATTGCCGAGGAGATGAACGCGCAGGGCCTGCGCACGCCGAGGAACGCGAAGTTCAGCGTGAACATGCTGAACAAGATGCTCAAGAACCGCGCCTACATCGGCGAGTATCACCACGGCGACATCGTGGTCGAGGACGGAATGCCCGTCCTTGTCGACAGGGCGACTTTCGACAGGGCGCAAAGACGGTTCGCCGAGAACAAGCGCAAGGGTTCCCAGCGGGCGCACGGCATGGACGAGAACGAGGCTCCGCGCTATTGGCTTACGGGCAAGCTCTATTGCGGTGAGTGCGGAAGCACCATGCGGGGCGTGTCTGGTACGAGCAAGACCGGGCGGACGTATTACTACTACTATTGCTCCGCCCAGCGTAGGAAAGAGTGCCACCTGCACAAGGCCCGCAAGCAGGACTTAGAGGACATGGTGCTGTTCGCCCTGCACAACATCGTTGACGACGAGGAGAACGTGACGGCGCTCGCTCTGGATGCGGCGGAGTATTACGAGAAGAACCACAACGACACCGCGTATCTCGAAGCGCAAGGAAGTGGAGAAAAGCCTTGTGAACCTCGTGAAGGTCATCGCGAAGGGCGTGGTCAGCGATACGGTGACGGAACGTCTCACACAGCTCGAAGAGCAAAAGAGCGCCCTGAACGATGCCATAGGGACGGAAAACGTCCGCGTGTCGTTGTGCGAGGACAGGCACAGCATTCAGGCGTACTTCGACAAGTTCCTGCATGCTGACGTGAACGACCCGGAGATTCGAGAGCAAGTTTTCGAGTATTTCGTGGACAAGGTCTATCTTTACGATGATAAGCTCGTCGTGAGCATGTGGTTCTCTGAGGACGGCAAGCAGGAAATCACATGGCGTGACTGGTTCTCGCTGGATGAGTATTGGACCGACGAATCCCCTTTTGTTAAAGGGGGAGGCGTTGAGTTCGACCGCTTCCCCCTCAGCTCCACCAAAGCAGCTCAAATACGAACCGCAGGTGTTTTTCATCAAAGAAACGTTCGGGTTGGTGTTTGAGAGATAAAGTTCACGGCTGTTGCATCAAGCAACAGCCGCTTTTCTTTGGTTTAATCCAACAAGCCCAATTCTTTTTTCAGCAATCGAATGCCTTCGGTTACAGCATTCACGCGCTGCGTTCCCATAGCGGCCGCGCACTTTTCAATATCTTCGATCTCCTGCTTTGACAGTCGAAAGCCGATTTTCTCGGTACGCGGGTTTACTGTGGGCCTTCCCATTTTTTTCTCGCCGATAATAATCACGTCCTCTCTTGATTTACGGGGCAAGACATGATGCAATGTAGGCACGAAAGGGCGGCGGCAAGTTCCGCCCCGTTCGTGTGGCAGCTGGTTGCCTTACTTACTTTATTCGATAGGGCTTCCGGCTTTTTCGGTATTTCTTCTTTGCTTTCGCTGTCTTTGATTATTGTCATCACCATGCGGATAACAGTCTTAAATTGATAATCGGTCATACCTTCCGTAGACGACCCCCGGGGAAAGCCTAACATTGTTTTTCCCGGTTCAAGCGAAGCGGACTCATGCAGAAAGCGTGATTTTTGAGTACGTCAAACAGACCTGCTCGGGCAACCTGCTTTCTGTTTGTTTCATTCAAATTAATTATGTGAAAGCAACAAACCAGGCAACCCTTCTTGAGCTGCCCGGTTTTGTTTTTGGGTCTGATGCAGCAACCATTGGCTTTCGGGGCTGAAACAGCAGTTTCACGCTGTCTTTCGGCTCCGAACGACATTGCTTGCAGATACGGTTA
>ENA-OPDF01000386-OPDF01000386.1-human-gut-metagenome-genome-assembly--contig:-NODE-386-length-32468-cov-9.556937_pt1 | contig 32468 bp, 58 predicted proteins | sample MGYA00241575_ERZ501501 | MGnify/ENA primary metagenome ERZ501501 (study PRJEB25962, sample SAMEA1972229) | human gut metagenome | biome: human gut; feature: human-associated habitat; material: faeces... | reverse complement strand
CGATGGTTTAATAGTACCTAGTGTATCAACTATATTAAAAACTAAATTTAATGATTATGTAGGTGTTTCAAAAGAAGTATTAAATCGTGCTGCAGAACTAGGAAGTAACTTACACCTTGCTATTGAATTGTTTGAAAAAGAAGGTAAAACAAGTGATTTAAAAGAATTTAAAAATTATTTATTCCTAAAAAAACATTACAAAATAGAAAACCTAGAAAACGAAATACCTATTATATATGAAAAAGATGGAAAAGTAATATATGCAGGTACACTAGACCAGTTATGCAAAGTAGATGGAAGGTTATGTATAAATGATTTTAAAAGAGTATCAGCACCTAATAAAGAAAAAATAGCATTACAGGTAAATTTATATAAAATAGGATACGAGCAAACATATCATAAAAGCATAGAAATATTATCTTTTATGCATTTAAGAGAAGAAAAAAGAAAATTCTATAAATTGCCAGTAAATGAAGAAATGGCAATAAAATTAGTAAAAGAATATTTAGAAATGGAAAATGAGAGAAAGGAAGAAGAAGATGTATAGATTTAAAAAAGAAAAGTTTGATAAAATAAAATTAAATCAAGCAAAAATAGCAGAAGAAGTTGGAATAACTAGACAATATATGAATAGTATATATAATCAAGCAACACTATGCAAAAAAACAACAGCGTATGCTATAACAAAAAGCATAGATAATAATGCTGAAATAAAAGATTTTTTTGAAGAGGCAAGATAATGAGTATAAGAAGTCAATGGTGTGAGTTTGACAAAGAAACAAGAAAATATATAAAGAAAAGAGATAATAATAGGTGTGTCTTTTGTGGAAATAATGGAGCATTACAAATAGCACATATATTCTTATCAAGGGCTCATGGTGGCAAAGGTTGCAAAGAAAATGGTGTTATGTTATGTATTAAATGTCATCAATCGTTAGATAATGGCAAAAATATATCATTAAGAGACCAAATAAAACAATTTTGTAGGTCATATTTAATTAAAAAAGAAAACATAATGGATTTATCTAGTTTGATGAAAACACTCAAATATGATAAAAAAAATAGCCTTAGAGAAAGAATTATAATATCAGAAGAGAAAAAAGAAATAAAAGATAGATGTAAAAATTGCAGATTATTAGAAAAAAGGCAAATAAAAGGTAATTCAATACCTACATATTATTGTAGATATAGAAAAATAAGAATAACAAAAAATACAGAGGCTTGCAAAGATTTTAGGAGGATAAAATGAAACCAGAAAAAATAAGTAGATTTCAAATGTGGAAATTAAAAAAAGAATTTCCTACAAGTAAGACTGAAAGAGAACAATTAAGAATATTAAAAAAAGATAAACAAGAAGATATAAAAGCATATTTAATTATAATTAATTTATTATTATTAACAGCAATATTAAGTTATGTATTATATTTGATGTGGACTTATAAGTGGTAAGGAGGAAGAATAATGTTAAAGATTAAAGATAATGTAGATTTAAAAGAATTAGAAAAGTATGGGTTTGAAAAAGGCTTTAGATTTCAGCCATTAAATCCTTTGCCTATAGTAGCAATAGTAGATACTAATAGAAAAATAATAATTCAATATAGTACAAGTGGCTGGGATGATAATAATTACTGGTATTTATATGATAAAAATCAAGATAAAGTATATGATTTAATAAAAGCAGATTTAGTAGAGAAAGTAGATGATTAAATGCTTATATTATATATACCATTAATTATATTGGGGGTTATTGGTATAGGAGCAATTATAGGATTAATTTTGATGATAAAGGAGTGGAAGAATGACTAAAACTAAAGAAGAACTAGAATTGATGATTAAAAAAGCCTGCGAAAATTTTTTTAAAAAACTTAGCGAATATTTAGAAGAATATTATTGAGGAGGATGTAACAAAGTATGAAAATAATAAATAATACTAGTTTAAATTATTCAACTATTGGCTTTATAATAGATAACATAATATCTAATACTCAAGGAACAACTCATTATGTAGGGCAAAAAGAATGGACTATATTAGAAATTAATGGTCATAAAATAACAATACAAATAAGGTATTTAAAAAGTTATGTAGAATGGAGATTTGATGAAAAATGAAAATAACAATTTATGATTATGATTATAAAAGAAAAATAGATTTTAAAAACGATGCTAAAGGTATAAGAGATTTCATATTATTATTAAATAAAATGTTTAAAGAAAATGGCATTAGAATTTATATAGGTTTTAGTTATAAAAATAGTGATGAATAGGAGGTAATTATGAAAGATATAAATATAAATTATGAGGACTTGAATTTTGAACAAAAGATATCATTAAAAATAAATTATTTATTAAGTTTACCAGCAAGTGAAGCAGTAAAGAGTGCATTACTTAACTTGAAGTGGGTACTAGAGATATATCAAGAAGAAAAAATGAAAGGAAGAAGAAGATAATGAATAAAATTATTGAATCAAGAGTTAGACCAATAGCAATAAAAAAGAAAAAAGAGGAAAATAATGGAACCACATAGAAGAAGAGAACTATTGAAAATAAGACAATCTTTTTTAGAAAGATATAAACTTGCCAAACAATTTAAAGATAAATTTTATACTGAATATTTTGCTAAACAGATAAGAGAAATAGATGAGGAATTAAAATGTTAACGAAAGAAAAGTTAATATTAGATAATATAAATTTAATATATATGGTGTTAAAAAGATATAATTTATATAATCAACTTGATGAATATTATGACATAGGAATGATAGGATTAGTTAAAGGTGCTAATACTTACAGTGGAGATAAAGGCTATAAAGCATCAACATATTTAACATCATGCATAACTAATGAAATACTTGCTTATAAAAGAAAACAATCTATGCAAAAAAGAGGAAATGGGATACAAGACATATCAATTTATACACAAATAAATGATAATGGTAAAGAATTATATTTATTAGATGTAATTCCTTCAAAAGAAAATATAGAAGATAACATTATAAAAAAAGAAAGATTAGAATTAATTTATAAAGAAATATTCAAATTAAGCGAAAGAGATAAATTAATAATATGTTCTACTTATGGCTTATTAGGCTATAAAGAATTAACTCAAATCCAAATATCAAAAAAAACAAATATTACACAAGCCCAAGCGAGTAGAATAATAAAAAAGTTTATAAAAGAATGTAAAGAAAAATATAATGGAGGTAATAAAAATGAGCCAAAATAGTGAAAGAAAAATATTAAGAGAAAGAGAAAAAGATAAATTAAAAGAAATACACAAGACATATAGCAGAAAGCCAAAAGAAATATGTCCTAAATGTTATAAAAAAAGTTTATTTATGACTAATAGCAAAAACGAAGTATATTGTATAAGATGTAATAATTTAGTTGCAATAAAGAAATAATTGTGCTATAATAGGAAGTGGAAAAGTAGGAGAACAAGCAAAAACTAAAAATATTATTTTCTTAAACATATTATTCACACCTTTTAAAGATATAAAATGTTTGTTCTCCAATAAATATTCTTTTATGAAATTATGAGTTTGCCTTTAGTGAGTTTGATAATTTCTAACTTTTTTAGAATTGGAGGATAAAATGAAATATGAATTTATTAAAATTGACTTAGATACTTACAAATTAGTTTATACTAGCAAAGATAAAAAAGAAGTATCTATTGAATTCAAAAGAACAATTGAAATGGCTGAAAAACTGCAAGGAATTGTAGCAACAGCAAGACTTAATATGTATAAAGAATTAAGTAAACAAGGAATAACAAAAAATGACCTTATAATCAAAAAAGATGATGGAAAAGGTCATATAACTTATGATGAAACTAATTATCAAGAATATGAAAAATTTTATATTCAATTAGAAGAGGCTATCATATTAAATGAAATGATAGAAAAATTATTCGGTAAGAATATAAAAGATTTATTTGATGATATGGGTATTGATAATATACCAGAAGCAGAGCAACCCATACAACTACAATTATTTAGTTCTAAGTTAGGACAGATTATTAACAAAGGACTAGATGATACTCCCAGTGAGGGAAATAAAGAATAATTATAGCAAAAAAATAAGCAATAAAACAATATTTTGCTTTGCTTATAAAGAGGATTTAGACCAAGCCTATGCCTTTTATTGTAGTAGATATGAAAACATCTCATACGAAGAGTTTATGAGATTGGGTTTATTTGAATTTAAAAAGAAATTAGGAAGTGTGCCTAAGACTGAGCCTTTGTACGATATTATAAAATCAAGAACAATAAACATAGCAAGTATAAAAGATAAAGAAGAACGAAAGTATTGGAGAGAATTAAGAAGAATTAATCAGATACCTCAAATATTTATACCTACAAAAGAAGTATTTGATAATTTAAAAGGAAGATTAAAAGAAACAAGTCAATTAGGAGGAAAATAATGAAAAAAATAATGATAAGCCAACCCATGAGAGGAAAAACAAATGAACAAATAAAAGAAGAAAGAAAAGTATTAGTAAGTGAACTAGAAAATGAAGGTTATGAAGTGTTAGACACTGTCTTTGATACAGCACCAAAAGCCATTGATGAAGCAATATGGTATTTATCAAAGAGCATTGAATATTTAGCACAAGCAGATGTGGTATTCTTCATGAAAGGCTGGCAATATGCTAGAGGATGCAAAATAGAACACGAAATTGCTGTTGAATATGGCAAAAAAGTAATTTATGAAAACTAGGAGGAAAATAAAAAATGGAAAGAGATTTAATTAAGTTTAATAAAAATATAACAAAGGTAACAAAAGAAATAGCAAAATATGAAGATGAAAAAGGAAATTATATGTTAATACCTACAGGTCAACTATTATGCAATGTAGAATATATGGAATTAGATGAAATAAGTTATAAGAAAGCATTATTTGAAATGATAATTGATAAAAATGCAGAATATAATAAAATTACAATCACTAAACCTGTGGACAAATATACTAAAACTAAAAATGAAAAAGATAAAGGTACTATCATAGATGCCGAAGTAGAAGTATCACAAGTATGGGTAGTTAAAAATGGCTTAGGTTTAACAAAAGCATATAATAACAAAGAAAAAGCAATTGAATATGTTGAAGGATTAAATGAAGAAACATTAGAAATGGCGGAGTTGAAATAATGAGAGAAGAAGTTAAAAACTTTTTGGAAGAATATGAAAAACTTTGCAAAAAGTATGAAATGGGGCTTGTAGGTTGTGGGTGTTGTGGAAGTCTTGCATTAGTAGATAAAAAAGGATTTATTATATATGATGATGTAAATTATGAAAATAATCGCATTAATATAGGTTATACTCCTTGGAAAGAGGAACTAAGTAAGAAAGATTAAAAGATATTATTAAGTAGGTGGTAATAATGGATAATCAAATGTCATTATTCAGAGATAAGAAAATAACAAATCAAATAATAAATAATCTTTTAGAAATAAAAGAAAGTTATGAATTACCTGATAAACTTATGGCTTTATTATTAGATAACAATTCAATGATTAAGTTATTTGATAAATTTATGGGATATGATGTTGATTTAACAAAAGACATTTTTAGAGATTATTTTCAAGAACAGCACGCAGATAGAAAAAGTTTAAAGCAAGATTATACACCAGACGCAATATGTAAAATCATCTCAAAATTACAAAATGAAAAAGATACATTGCTAGATGTATGTAGTGGGACAGGAGCATTAAGTATATTCTCTTATAATGAAAATAATGATTTATCGATAGTATGTGAAGAATTATCACAAAGAAGTATATCAACTTTATTGTTTAATTTAGCAATAAGAAATGTCAAAGGATATGTATTAAGAAAAGATGTATTAAAGAATGAAATATTAGATATTTATAAATTGGAAAAAGGAGAAAGATATAGTATTATATCAAAAGTTGAAAATATTGAAAAAAGAAAATATAATACTATAATATCTAACCCTCCATATTCATTAGAATGGCAACCAATAGCAGATGAAAGATTTAATACGTATGAATTAGCACCAAAGTCAAAAGCAGATTTTGCATTTATATTAGATATTTTATATAGATTAGATGAAAATGGTAAAGCATTCATGATATTACCTCATGGAATTTTATTTAGAGGGCAAGCAGAAGGCAAAATAAGAAAACAACTAATAGATAATAATTTAATTGATAGTATTATAGGTTTACCTGATAAAATGTTCTTAAATACACAAATACCCACTTGCATATTAATATTAAATAAAAATAAAAAAGATAATAATATTTTATTTATAGATAGTTCTAAAAATTGCATAAATCAAGCAAAACAAAATGATATGAGCGACGTTCAAATAAATAAAATAATAGAAACGTATCAAAATAGAAATGAAATAGAAAAATATTCACATTTAGCAAGTTATAAAGAAGTAATTGAAAATGACTATAACCTTAATATTCCTAGATATGTAGATACCTTTGAGGATGAACCTTTACCAGATTTAAGAGAAGTAGTCCAAGATATGATTAGAATTGAAAAAGAAACTAAAGAAACGGAACACGAATTAAAAAAAATGCTGGAACAATTAGAGGGTACAACACCAGAAGAAAAAGAATATTATTCAAAAGCAATAAAGCCTTTGATGGAATGGTTGGTGTAATTTATGAATTTAAAAGATTATAAAAAAGTAAAATTATTAGATTTAGTCGATATTGAGATAGCAAAAAAGGATAAAGTTTACAATAAAGGAAATATTATTATTCAAGTATATGCTAGCAAGGGTCAAATATTTTATTTAGAAGAAGATACTTCTGTAGAAAGGCAATATATAATATTAAATTGTAAAGATAACAACATTGTAGATACTAAATATTTATATTATGTTATAAGTGGCTTATTACCAGAGTTTTTGGCAAAATATCAGACGGGTATAAACATTCAACCAGAAGTATTTAACTATATGGAATTAGTTATACATGATGATATAAAGACACAAGAACATATAGCAAAAATATTTGATAAAATTGACGAAGATATAAAAAAAGAAGAAGAATTGCTAAAAAAGTATCAAGATTTTAAAAAATATCATTTAGGGAAAATGTTTGTTTAAGGTAAATATATGAGTAAATATTGGAAACCATCTATAAATGGAAAAAAAGATTTTGAAGATATTTATAGAAAATACAAATCAGGGTTGATGACTTCAACTGAAAGTGCTTATCATTGTGGAATAAGTCAAATTGGCTTTTTAAAAAGGGTAAAGATATATGAAAAAGATAAAAGTTTAAAATATGATACAACAACAGAAGAAGAAAAAAATAAGGCATTAAAATTGATGGAAAAACACATTGACAAAATAAAAAAATTTAATTTTGATTTTCAAGAACAATTAACAGATGTATTATATAGAACTTGTTTATACATAATTAGAAATCAAGATGAAATAGATGACGAAGAAAAATTAGTGTGGTTCTCGTTAAAAAGAAAATGTAAGGATATAAGGTATGAAAAATCTAAGAATAAGGAACTTAAAATATTAGATAAAATAATATATTAAAAAGGAAGTGATACAATGGCTAAAGAAGATAACTTAATACCAGGTGGATACAAGTTAACAATTGAAGAAGCCTCGAAAGGTGGAAAGAGGAGTGGAGAAGTAAGACGCCTTAAAAAAACCTTTAAAATGGCTCTAATTGAAGCACTTGAAAAAGAAGTTAAAGATGAAAAAGGAAAGCCAACTGGAAAGACTTATCAAGACTTGGTTAATATAGGATTACTAAAAGGAGCAATGGAAGGCAATGCTACCAATTATAAAACTATTCTTGAAACCATAGGAGAATTAGAGCCAGAAAAAACCGAGGTCTCAGTTCCAACAATAAAATTAGAAGTAGTAGATAATAGTAATTTGGAGAGTGTATTATATGATAATAAAGAATAAATATCACAATACCAAAGTTATCTATAAAGATATAAGATTTTCAAGTAAAAAAGAAATGCGAAGATATATCATTTTAAAACAACTAGAAAAAGCAGGAATAATAAATGAATTAGAACTACAACCAAAGTTCTTATTACTAGATACAATTCATTATAAAGACAAGACATATCCTAAAACTTATTATATTGCTGATTTTAAGTATTTTGATAATGAAAAAGGTAAATATATTATAGAGGACATTAAAAGCCCTATAACAGCAAAAGACAAGGTATATAGGCTTAAAATAAAAATGTTATTAACAAAGTATCCTGATATAGAATTTGTGGAAGTAATATAGTATAATTAAAATGTGGGAAGCATACGCACCATATGAGTATGCAAGATAACTAGGTGTGAGGTGGGCTAGGTTATCAATTATTAATAGACAAAATGGAGTAAATCAAGAAATTGATGTAGAAATCATCTTTATAGACAATAAGCACTGCTAGTAGGTAGTGTACTGATGATATAGATTGAAGTCCATAGTTCCACTATGAATAGTATATATCATTGGTATAGTATCTATTAAGCAGTACACTGATAATATGCAAGTGTAGTACGAATAAGCCAATTAGGCACTGAATTTCTAACAGGTCGACTATTTTAGAAAACTAGACATATTATTAGTGTAGTGTTTAATAACACTGGAAAAAAAGGAGGTGTCAGAAATGGCAAAAAAAAGTAACACTGGAAAGAAAAAGGTTGATGTTATTAGTTTAGATAATAAGCCAGTTAATCCACAAGTTCAAGAGGAAAAAACAGAAATACCTACTAAATTTGTTAAGGTTGGCTCTACTGTTCCAAAAACAGCAGAAAGCAAAATCAAATTAAATAATGGAAGAGTATATAAAGATTTAGGCAATGGATATGGTATGTATTCTGATAATGGACAAGTATTTAGACTTAAATAGGAGGCAAATATGGAGTTTATTAAATTGAGAGAAGATAGATATTTAATCAAAGACAGTAATGGCTTGATTGTATCTAACGAAGAGAAACTAAAATTAGAAAAGAAAGAATTAATCATTAAAGATATAGAAAGTAATGAGTGTCAAGGAAAGACTACTCAGAGAATTGAAGAAATAGATAGGGAGTTGGAAAATGGAAACAAATCTAAATCTAACACTATCAAAAAAGCAAAGTCAACTACTAAATGATATAATTAGTCCTAATCTAACTGAAATATATGTATTAGGAAGTACACAAAGTGGCAAGACCTTTGATATATGTCTAGGTTGTATCTTATATGCTCAAGCCTTATATTGTTATAATCCAAACGAAACTTATTTCGGTTCTATAACTGGTTGGAGTTTAGAAACATTAAAAGGTAACATATTAGAGCCTTTAAAAAAGTTTCTAGATGATATGAAGTTAAAAAAAGGAAGAGATTATATATTAAGGTGGCAGACCGATGAAAAGTATCTGGAAATATACAACATTAGATATTATTTCTTCGGTTTTAACAATGTTCTTGCATTCAATAAAATATTAGGTAAGCCTTTGATATTTGAGTGGATAGATGAAAGTGCTAGAATATACTCACAAGATAATTTAAGAGAGCCATTTAATGAGTTCCCTGGTAGACAAGTATCTTATGCAGATCATCCTTATTTAAAGACTATACATTCATTCAATGTTGAGGGTGGGGAAAATCATCCATATAAGATTGACTACATAGATAAGAAACCTTATGCTAAGCATTATTCTTTCTTTCCTTATGACAACCCTAAGATAAAAACAGAAGAAGCAATGCGAAAGGTATTAGAAATGTTTCCACCCGGAAATCTAAGAGAACAAAAGATATTTAATAAATGGATACTTGCAACTGGAAAAATTTTTACAACAATAAACATCATTAATGATTTAAATGACTATGCTTTCAGAGAAATAGGAATAGGAATAGACTACGGAAATTCAAACCCTACTACATTTGTACCAATTGCATTGGCATATAATAAAGTTGAAAAGAAATGGGTATTGATTAGGTTAGAAATATATTATCATAACGCTAAAGAAGAACAAGACAACCCTACAACTGAATATTTTAGCAAGCAATTAAGATTATTCTTGTTGTATCTAAAAAGTGAGTATGGGCAAGTGCCTATAACTACAATAGTATTAGATAGTGAAGCAACACATTTTCATAATAGATTATTGGCAGACAATATTCCACATTCTTTAGCAGTAAAAGGACCAGGTTCGGTGGTAGAAGGAGTACAGCATTTGCAATCATTGTTCTACAAAAAATATTTCTTTATATATAAACAAAATTCTATAAAACATATAACGGACAATGGCGAATTAATATATAGTAGTAAAGATGAGGGAATATTGGAATTAGAAAGTTATAGATATGACTTAAAGACAAGTGCTAAAACAGGTAAAGAGGCTTATGTAAAAGAGTTTGACCATCATATAGATGCTTGCTTAATAGGAGATACTATTATCACAACAGATAAAGGCAATTTCAAAATAATTGATTTAGTTGGAAAAAAAGGAAATGTTAAATGCTTTGATGGAAGTAAATTTATATATAGAAAATTTAAAGATGTAAGGCTTACAAAAAGAAAACAAGACATATATAAATTAAAATTATCAAATGGTTATGAATTAAAAGGAACATACGAACATCCTGTATTAACTACAAAGGGCTATAAGAAATTAGGAGAATTAACTGAGAAAGATAAAGTGATTTGTAATTGACACGATTAGATATTTATTGTATAATTAATTAGGAGATGATTGTATGATAAAATATGAAAATGATTATGCTTATGTTGATGGTTATAAATTTAAGAAAAATACAAGAGATAATTATTATTTATCTTCTACCAATATTGGCAATAGAAGAAAACGTTTACACATTTATATATGGGAAAAGTATAATGGAGAAATACCAAAAGGTTATGATATACACCATATAGACCATAATAAAGATAACAATGAAATAAGCAACCTTAAAATGCTATTAAAAAGAGAACATAGCATATTACATTCAAAAGAATTAACCGAAGAACAAAAAGCAAAAAAAATAAAGAATTTTAATGAAAAGGCAAGACCAAAAGCAATAGAATGGCATAAATCAAAAAAAGCAGAAAAATTCCATAAAGAACAATATAAAATTTCTCTAGGGAAAATGAAACCGCAAAAAATTACTTGTGAAAATTGTGGGAAAGATTATTATTCAATTTGTAATGGCAGAAATAAATTTTGTTCTAATAAATGTAAAAGTGCTTATAGAAGAAAAATAGGAGTAGATAATATTGAAAAAAAATGTATCAAATGTGGAGAAAAATTTGAAGTTAACAAATATTCAAAAAGAAAGCAATGTTATAATTGCTACCCCAGTAGAAATAAAAAAGCTTCCAAATAAAGAAGATGTTTATAATATGGAGGTAGAAGAAGTACATAATTTTATTGCTAATGGAATTGTAGTTCATAATTGCAGATATCTACTTGCAGAATGGAAAGAACAAGATAAATGTCCAATTGTTTAGGAGGAATATATGGAAATTCGTTGTAAATCTACAAAAAGATATTTGTTTAGGATAGAAATTGAAGAATATTATAAAAATCTAAAAAAAATGGGAATAGAAGTAGAAACTCCTTTAGTAATAGAATATCCTTGCCCTAAGTGTAAGATGATAGAAGTATATGAAATATATCCTACTCATTACATACATATAAAAAGTTATAAAAGAGATGTTGACAATAATAAATAATTATGCTATAATTTAAGAGATAAAAAAGTGCGAAAAAGTGTGTCGTAAACATAAGAAGCATATAGTTAAAGAGATAACTATATGTTTTTTATTATTTATACACATAGAAAGGAGTTAAAAATGAGAACTCTAATAAAGCAAATAAGTGCTATTTTTAATAAATTAATCAGCAAAATTGCAGAATTTATGCAAAAATTAAGATTAAATTACGAAAATAATAAGAAATGGACTTTGTATTTATATTTAAATGGTCAATGCATAGATAAAAGAAAGATAGATAAAGACTTTGCTCCTATGGGTAAGTTCTATGTAGTAAAAGTAAGAGGCATGATACATTTACTAGGAACTAATAGAAAAGTGCAAATAGTAGTTCAAAGTTATAAATATAAATTGACTGATGAAAAGAAAAGAGAGGCTCATATTGAAACTCTAATATATGAAGGAGTTGATATTAAATGAATAATCAAGTAAGATTAAAATCAGCATACAACTATTTAGAGGCTCCATATATAAGAGTAGAGGCAACAGTAACTCAGCCTGGTATAACTAATGGAAAGCCTAATATTTACAAGAAAAATGACTATATAATTGCTCCTAGTGGCAAAAAGGTTGCTACATATATAGTTAATCAAATATTCGGTTCAGACTTGGTAACACAAACAGAGGGACTATCAATAAACTGGTTAATGCCTACACTTAAAGAGAGCCTAGAATTAGCAGTATATGAAGAAGAAAGTTTCATATTAATAAATAAGTTTGATAATAAAATATATCTAGAGTGTATCAAGAAATCGGACATACATGATTTAGTGCAAAAGTATGATAAAGTAATAAGTGGTACTATCGTACAAGAGTTTGTTACTAAAGAAGATATATACGAACTTCATAGAAATATTAAGTTAGAGAATGGTATTACTTATATGACTATGGAAGTATACAAAGAAGATAAAGGCGGTAAATTAATACCTGTTGATTTAGGAACATTTAATCTAAGAACTGGCAATGAATACATTGCTAAGTACATATTACCTTATGAAAATCTAATTAATATAGATATAGGTCAGAATTTCTTTAAAGATAGTAAAAAATTCTTAAATGAAGAAATGGAAATATTCAACACCTTTGTTGATGAAATAGAAAAGACCAAAACTAAGATAGTAACAAGCCAGCATTATCAAAGTGGAGACATAGTAACTAATTGGCAACCTGCAAGTAATCATTATAAAGTTGATACATTAAGTGTTGGTAAATTAGCAGATTACTTTACTTTATTGCCAGGGGATAAAGACCACCAATTATTTGAATTTTTACAAGGTAATATTAGATTTAATGAATATATTAGTTCATTTAAGTTTTGCGATTATCAAGTAATTCAAATGGCTGGACTAAGTCCTGCAACATTCGGTTATGAAAAAGATGCTTATCAGAATGTCGATAGCATAGATTTAAGTAAGAATAATTCTGATATGACTATTGAGGCAATAAAGACACAAATAGAGCCTCAAATAAATCATTTACTTGAAAATGTTGTTAAAGCACAACAAGCGAACAACATAAAAGTTAATCTAATACCTACCGAGTTAAATTGGGATTATGGAGCAAATGAGAAATTCAATGATATGAAGAAACTTCAAGTATTAAATAGAATTCAAAGCGTTGGAAGTGTTCCATATAGTGTAAAGGCTAAGATAATAACACCTATCCTTAATAAGTTAATTGATGATGACTATGTAGGTAAAAATGGCAAATTAATAGAAGAATTAATTAATGCGAATAAAGAGGAAGAAGAAGCAATACAAGTTAAGTTTGGAGAAGTATAATGAAAAAAGACCCATTTAGTTTATTTATAGAAGATAGTGCTTACTATTCAAAGAATGAATATTATAAACTAATGTATGAAACTAAACGAGTATTCTTCGATTACTTATATAAGAATAAAACTCTAGCAGAGTTCAAAAAAGAAACTGCAAAAATATGGGAAAAGGTAGACCATAAATATATGGCTGAAAGAATAAAAGAACTTGAAGATATGATAATGGCTAGAGATTTAGAGGGAAATAAAATAATAAATCCTGATGCTGAATATAAACAAATATATGAATTAGCAAGTGAAAAAGTATTCCAAAATGTAGAGAAAAAATATAAATATAACATTGATGAGTATTATAAAGGCAGAAGAAAAACAGCAAACAAAAGTTATATAGATAGAGAAAGTTATTTATCTAAACTAGTAACTAAGTATGATGAAGTGCAAGCCACCATACCATACCATAATAAAGATGGAAGTGTAAGAAGTTGGCATAACATAGCAGATTATAATTCAATGCTTTATAATACTAATCTTAATCATGCAGGTTGGAATAGGACGATGTACGATGCTAATTTATTGGAGAAAGAACTTTTATACTTACCAGCACATACATTCGCTTGCCCTTTATGTATGCCTTATCAAGGTAAGGTATATAGTAAAGAGGGAAAGAGTGGATATACTTCTGATGGAATTAAATATTATCCACAAGAAGAAGCAATTGCTGGTGGTGTAGGTCATCCTAATTGTAGACACCAATGGACTATATATTGGGATAAAGACCAAATACAAGAAAATGATTATAATTCTGATAAGTGGCAAGAAGATTATGAAAAAAAGCAAAAGATACAAGCCCTACAACTAAAAAGAACTAAATTAAAGAATGATAAAAAGATATATGAAGATTTAGGAAATGGAAGTGAGGTAGATAAAACAAATGCTAAAATAAAAAAGATAAATGCTACTATAAAAGAATTAAATAAATAGACCAATTGCTATTAAGTCTATAAAAGGTTAGCAGTCGCGACACACTTTTATCACTTCTAAAAAAAGGAGAATGATAAATATGAATTTTGATATTACTAAATATCTAAAAAATAAAGATATTACTATAAGTAATGATGACCTAGATGTTTCTGCAATGGAAAAAGACCTTTATAAAGGCTATACAAAGAATAGTGATATTCCTAAGGCTGATTATTCAGGATATGTAAAGAAAGAAGATTATACTAAACTTCAAGGAGATTATGCAAATCTAGAAACTAACTACAACAATACTGTCAAGACTTTAAGTGAAGCAAATGATAAGATGGGTAGATTAAGTCTAGAGAATAAACTCGTTAAGAGAGGTTTTAAAGAAGAAAATTTTGATGAAGTAGTTAAATTAAGAAATAGTCTTTATGCTGATGAAAAAGATGATGACAAAGCAATTGAGGGAATAGTAACTAGATTTAAAAATACATATTTCCCAGAAACAGAAAAGAAGAATAATATACCATTTACACAAGCACCTAATGAGGGTGGAGTAAATGGAAATAATGCTAATACTGGTAAAGATATAAAGATAACAAGAGGTACTAGTATTAAAGATTTAATGATACCTGTAACTAAATAATTTTAGTTAAATATAGAGGAAAGAAAAGGAGGAAGAAATTATGAATTTTACAGGAGTAAATTTAGACCTACAAGGTTTAATGAAAAGAACTTATGCTAATTTACTTTACAATTCTCAATTCTATAAAATGCTAGACAGAAGATGGTTTGAAGTTGGAAGAACTGGCACTCCAATTATTGAGGTTATTAAGCAATTAGACACTAAGTTAAACATACGTAATAACGTAGAAATTGCACAAGGAGGAATAACAAACGAACTTGCTACTTACAATTCAGTAAAAGTTGACTTAACTGAATTACCTATGGATTATTCATTTAGAGTAAGCCCAATAGTAATGGGTAGTGGTATCGAAAGAGCAATTGAGGGACAAATCGAATTAAAAGAGGCTCAAATATCTAGACAAATCGACGTTTATGGCTTTAATAAATTAAATGCTGATATTACAGGACCTCAAGATGGCTCAATGGCTTATACAGATGGTCAATGTACTAAATGGGCTCCAGCAAGTGGAACTGAAACTATTGAATTAATTAATGATTTAAAATCTAAATTATTTGATAGAAATATCTATGATGGATACATATTAGGACTAAGTTCAACTGCTTATGCTTACTTTATCTCAAGTTTAACATCAATTCTTAAATATGAAACAAGAGCAGGTGTTGAAGGTGTTGATATGGGACAAGTTGCTGATGCTTATGGTGTTAGTGTATTCCAAATCAATAGTAATGTAATTGAAAAAGATAAAGAAGGTAAAGATACAAATGTAGTTGGATATTTTGCTAATGAAGTTGGTACAGTTGGTGATACATTCTGGAGTTCATTCGCTCAATACAATGGTAACTTCCCAGGATATCCTGGATACTTCGTTGTTGAGGGAAATGTAATGTTCGGAGCAAAAGTAGTAAGACCAGAAGCAGTAATCAAACTAGTAGAAAGCCTACCTACCGTAACAGCAGGTTCATTTGATGCAGGACAAGTAGGAGTTGAATACAACCATACTACTGATTTCAGCGGTACAGAAATTGAAAAATTCGAGGCTGGCGGACTACCTGCCGGATTAACTTTAAATCCTACAAGTGGCAAGATTACAGGTACACCTACGACAGCAGGTAATTACCACGTATCTATCTATGGTGTAGATAAGTATGGTAACTATTCTAATGCTTTTAGTGGAGATATTGTAATAGCAGCCGCTTAAAGAAAGGAAGTGAGAAAATGCAGTTTTTCACAAAAGAGGAATTCGGTATTAAATATCCCGAATACTCAAATGCTGATATTTCAACTTGGCAGATAGAAGCAGTAAGTGAGATGATTTTCTCACAAATAGGCTTAAGATATAGGGATGCTAGTTGGGATACAATTAGTATCCCTTTGCCTATTAAAAATGCTTCTATGGAACAAATGAGATTTTTATTAGAGCATGACATTCCATTTGTTGATTTTGATAAAGATATAAAGGCAGGAACAATGAGTTCGCCTTTAAAGACTGATTATTCTACTTTAGCACTAAGAATACTTGCTAATAATGGATATCTATATAGAGGTACACCAATGTCTAGTAATATGGCTCTTACTATACCATTTGGAGGCGAATAAAATGTTTCTAGTAAATGGTATGAAAGCAACATTAAGGCAATTTAATCGTGATGAAAATGATGAAATATTTGATGATACTAATTATAAAGAAATTACAATTAAATGTTGCCCTTATGATTGCGAAAGTTCTATAAAGTTCGGTATTTATACAGTACCTGAGGCTACTGGCTATTATCAAGTTGGAAGACTTGTTGATGTAAAAGTAGGAGACCAAATTATCTATCTAGGCAAGTATGCCGATAATAAAGTCCATACAGTGTTAAAAGTTCAAGATAGTTGGATATTTAATAGAGTAGAAAATAAGATTATAGTGGTTAAATAATGGCTGATATTAAAGTAAATTGGTATCCAGGAAAGAAAAAGGAAGTATTAGAGGCTTCTGATAAGATAATGTATACAATAGCAAGACAGACACTTGATAGGACATTTTCTCATATTCCTATGTCAAGAAGAAAAGGAGTAGTCCATATGAGACAGACTTCAATGGCAGCAGGAGTTAGGGGAAGCGATGGAAATTATTATATAGGCTCTTATACTAACTATGCTAAATATGTATGGGTTATGCCTAATAATACTAATTGGACTGAGCCTGGTACTTTTGGCAAATGGTATCAAGAAATATATACTAAGCAAAAAAAGAGTATTGTTGGAATTGCTATAAAGGAGAATGAATTGAAATGACAAGAGAGTTATTAGAAAAGAAACAATTAATCTTAATTAAATATCTTCAAAACATAGTTAGCGGTTATACCACTGATAAATGGAAAATAAAAGCCGAATATTCAACAAATGATAATGATAGTAGGGTAATAGTCGTGCAAGAACAAAGCGGACAAAAACAAGTATTCTATGGCGATATATTTCCTATGTATAATTATTATATGGTTGATATATATGGACTTACAATTAAAGAGTGTAAAGAATTATCTTTATTAATAGGTAATCTAATAGGAAAATCGGAAAGAATAGAAGTTGAAAATAAAGAAACTAATAAATTGGAAAGGTGGCAAATTATATTTACTCAATATGTTAATCCACAAGCAATAGAGTATATGGATATTAGAAGAGTTGGGTATAATTCTACCCTACAATGTATTATAAGTAAGATTTATGAAAAAGATTTATAGAAAGGAAGTGTAAATATGAATGAATTTTATGTAAATAATAGAGAAGTCATCAAAAACTTAGGTTTAAATACCGGCACTAGTACAGCACCTGCATTTACTGCCATGTGTACAACTACTGAAGTCGGTTTGACAACTGATTTCGAGCAACAAGACTGGTATGTTTGGTGCGATGCTATTCAAAGAAGTATAATTACTGGTGCTGCCATCTCTATTGATACCACTGTTAAAATTGATATGAATAATGCTTCTATAGTTAAAATATTAGGAGATATTCATACATTAATCAAAGATGGTACTGTTGCTCAATTCAACAATCAATTAGTACAATTTGAATTATTAACAGGAGTTCAAGAAGGAGCATTGACTTATACTAAGTATAAAGTACCTTGTACTTTGAACTTTAGTGATTTAGGTGGTGCTGCTGAAGATAGTGGCGAGTTTGCATTGACTATTGTTGTAACTGGCAAAGGAGAAGTTGTAACAGGATAAACCTATAAGGGTTGGGTTAAAAGCCCAGCCCTTTATTTTATAATAAGGAGGTGGAATAAATGAATGGAGGAGAAGTCATCTTCAAGTTTAAAGGAGATGATAAAGACCTAGAAAAAAAGACTAATGGTGTCGCTGGTAAATTGAAAGCCAGTACAATTGCTATTGGTAATTTAATGTCTAGTGCTATTGAAAAAGTAGGTAGTTCTTTATTAGGGCTTGGTAAAGATGCCTTACAAGGGGTGGCTGATTTAGAACAGAATATCGGAGGTGTAGAGACACTTTTCAAAGATAGTGCTGATACAGTTATAGAGAACTCTAAAAAAGCCTATACAACAGCAGGAATAGATGCTAATAAATATATGGAACAAATAACATCATTTAGTGCTAGTTTATTACAAAGTCTAGGTGGAGATACAGAAGAGGCAGCCAAAGTTGGCGATATGGCTATTCAAGACATGGCAGACAACTCGAACAAATTCGGTACTGCAATAGAAAGCATTCAAAATGCCTATCAAGGCTTCGCTAAGCAGAATTATACGATAAAATTAATGTCTGCTTAATTAGTGATAATTAAGTAAGTGTATGTGAACCTTATCAAGGGTGTGAGATTAAAATATAAGTAGGAAATGACTTATTGAGATAATCTTGCTAACTGGGGAAACCTAAGTCTAAAAGATATGGTTATCCAGTGCCAAGCCTAGAAATAGGAAGGTCAAACGACTATGAGTTCGTTACTCAGTACAATATCTATTGATACGATATTGGAAGTGCATACTATCTCAAATGAGATAAAGATATAGTCTAGTCCCACTTTTAAATAAGTGTTAAAGTACTAGGAAACTAGGGGTATAAATGGTTAGATAATTTAAAACTCGGTTGAAAGACCATAGCCGAGTATAAACCGAAGAATTAAACTGGAAGCCCATCAAAAAAAGGGTAATCAGAACCGAAGGCTATACAAAGTATAGTCAGGGGCAACGCATAGAGGTTGAAAAGATATAATACCTCCACGAGGCTTCGGAACTTTATATAAGTTAAAAGATATGCTGAACTATATAGATGATAAATATATAGAAATAAAAGATAAAAAACTTTTATGTTAACAAGTGTATGGTGGCACAAAAACAGAAATGGAAAGATTACTTGCTGATGCCGAAAAGATATCAGGAGTTAAATACGATATTTCTAATTTAAATGATGTATTTAATGCTATTCATGTAATTCAAGAAGAATTAGATGTAACAGGAACAACAGCAAAAGAAGCCTCTACCACTATAAGTGGCTCAATAAATAGTGCTAAGTCAGCATTTAGTAATTTCTTAAGTGGTGCAGGTGGTATAGAAGAAGTAATAAGTACCTTTACTACTGCTGGAACAAATATATCAAATGCTATAATCAAAATGGCACCTCAAATAATAACAGGGTTAACTACTTTATTGAATAATTTAGTACCTATGATAGCGCCTTTACTTCAAGCAATTTTGCCGGCATTGATACAAGGTACTTCAACATTAATAATGGGGTTAGTTCAAGCATTGCCTGGTATTATTCAAATATTAATGGGTATGTTGCCTACCATAATTCAAGAATTGGCAAATATGTTGCCTATTATACTAGAGGCTTTAATTCAAGGTTTAATTATGATAATTCAAGCATTAGCACAACAATTACCAACATTGATACCAGTTATCATAGATGCTATTCTTAGCACTATACCTATATTAATAGATAATTTGCCTTTATTTATAGAGGCAGGATTTCAATTACTTATAGGTTTATTGCAAGGATTAATACAAGCAGTCCCTAAACTTTTAAGTTATATTCCTAAAATAATAACTTCTTTAGTAGGTTATTTTATGGAATTGCCTAAAAAATTAGTTAATATAGGTAAAAATATGATTATGGGAATATGGAATGGTATAAAAAATGTTAGCAAATGGATATTAGACAAGATTAAAGGCTTTGGAAAATCTATATTAAATGGAATTAAAAGTATATTTGGAATACATAGTCCATCAACAGAATTTGCATGGATAGGTAAAATGAATATGGTAGGTTTAGAAGAAGGTATGGAAGATATGAAAGGACAAGTTAATTCAACAGTAGATGGAATGTTTGATGATATGTTTAGTTTATCGCCTAGCTTATATGGAAGTTCAAGTACTAATTTAAGTCCACAGATTAATGTAGTAGTAAATAACAATATGGAGCAAGACCCATTAGGACAAATGGTTAATAATATTAAGACATTTAGTGGTGGGTCTAAAAATGATTATAATTATGGAATGGGAGGAGCATAAATATGAGTAGATTAAAAATGTTAATAAACAATGAAGAAGTAGTATGTAATAAAGAATTTACTATAACAGAAGAAATACTTACTACTTCCTCAACCATTCTTAATAATTGCTATCCAAAAAGTTGGGAAAATGATAAAAATTATATTTCTAGATTTTATTATCCTAAAGATTATTCTAAATGTAAAATATATAAAGATGATGTACTTGCCTTTTGCGGAGTAGTAAAAAATTCGGGTAACATAAGTCTTAACCCTAGATATCCTCACTTTTGTAGTTTGCAAATATTAGATTTTAAGACTTTACTTAGTGAGGGCGAGACTTTAGACTTTGTTATAAATAATAAGACAATAACCGAAGCAATAGAAATGACAATAGATGCTATTAAAGATTATGGTTTTATATTAGGTAATATTAATATATTCGGTGCTGATGATATAATTGGTGCTTATTCAACACAAAACAAGACTGCCTATGATGTATTTCAATATCTAGCAGATATAACAGGCTCTAAATGGTTTACAAGACTTGTTGATGAAGATAAAGTTGCTATTGACTTTTATGACCCTATATTAATGACAAGAGGAAAAAATATTGAATATAATGTTACTTGGTTTGAAGAGAATAATATAAATGATATTTCTTTTAATTATGGAAGTAGAGATTATAGAAATAAACAAATAATGCAATCTGATGAAGTTTATGCAAGAATAGATTACACCGAAACATTAATAGCAAATGGATATGATGTTAATTTCTTAACATCTTCTAATATAGGTAATGTAAGAAGCATAAATGTTAATGGTGTATCTAAAACTTTTACCGCTAAATCAAATAAAGAAATAGGAATAGAAGCAGATTTCTATTATACACCAGGCAAAAATCAAATAGAAAGCGAAGAAAATTATCCTGCTGGAACTCAGATACAAATAAAGTATCAACCTCTTGTAAAAGGTAGACAAATAGTGTATAATAGTGATGAAGTAGAAAGAGTAGCAAATCAAACAGGAAGAAAAGGAGTTATAGCAAGATATGAGAATAGAAATGATGTTCTTTCGAGCGATGAACTTGATAAAGTGGGACAATCTTATATCAAATATAAAGGTAGTGCAGAAGTCAATTTAAAAGTAGTAACTGATGATAAAGATATTTATAATATTGGGCAAATAGTACACTTTGATGCACCTATTGATGATTTAACACAAGATTATATGGTAAAAAGAAAAGAAATAAAAGTAATAAATACAACAGACCAAGAAAAGATATTCTACACTTATGAATTATCAAGTTCGTTTAATAGTGAAAGAGCAATAAATTGGTTTGATAATCAAAGAAATAAAGCAAGTGGAAATATTCAAGAGGGAGAGAGCATAACAAGAAATGTTGATATAGAAAATTCAGCAAATATCATATATAATAATTTAACTATTAGTGAAATTACAGTTATTGGAGATAATATCTTAAATTGTGCATTAAATGCTCCATTTATAAATTAGGAGGTAATTATGACAGATGATTTTAAAAGTAAAATTATAACATATTTATGTGGCAAATATGAAATACAGAATAAAGAAGATAAACCTACTATAGAGCAAATAAAAGAAACAACTAATAATTTCACTGATAATTTAAAAGCAGAATTAAAAAAGCAAGGACACGAAGTATATAGATTATATATATATGGCTCATTTCAAAGTAAAAATGCAAGTGATGATGGGCTTGATAAAACATTAATATATGGTGTTGTCGATGATATAAATAGAGAATTAAATGGATATATTGTTATTGTAGATGTTGGATTTAATATAATACAAGTAATTACAAAATATTCAAGTGGTGTAAAAATTGATAGAATGCTAAAATTAGAAGCAGATGAAACTGGTAATTTAATGGCAATAGAAAGATATGGAGAGGGATTAGGAACTTTAAGATTTCTTTTATTAAATAACCCTACTGTTAAATTACCTAGTGATACAGAATATAAATTAATAATTAAAAAATCTTATGAATTTCCTAGCAATTTAAGAAGTTATGCTTATGATTTTATACGAAGAAGAATTGGAGGAGGCAATTATTTATTTGGTGGAACTAATACAACAGCAACAGGAAAATTTCCTATCGCTGTAGAACTTACTATTAATGTTGGAGCAGAAAATGAATGGAAATTATTTGAAAGCGATAGTAGTTTTGGTACTAGTGTATCTTATGCAATAAATGATATGTGGCAGACTTGGGATAATGAAAATAATCTAGATTTTCAAATGATAGGTATTTCAAGTGATAATATGCTAAGTGTATATAATAAAAATGGAGATAATATTTCACTTACTTCAATAAATGTTTTAAATTACAGTGAAAAATTAACAGTATCTAATGTTATTAGAAATATATCTAAAATAAAACAAAAAAATAATTTCTATTCTATAATATATCAATATACTTTTGAAAAAGGAAGTACAAATAAATATGCTCTATATGAAATTTTTAATATAAAAGATGGTGTTGTTGCCAATATATATAAAAATCAATTTGTATTAGACAATTATTTAGAAGAGCAAGATTATGGTGGGTTAGGAATGAGTATAAAAGGCAATGATGTAAATATATTTATGTTATGCTATACAAATATTTCTGTTTATACATTATATATAGGAAGAATTGCAAATAATCAAGTTTATTTAGTTGAAAAAGAAAATATTAGTCAATCTGTTTCTAATCCTATAATATTCTATAATGTTACAAAGCAATTTAATTTATATAATTATCAATTTCAATTAATAAATTTATTGTATTCAACACTAGAGATATATAATGAAAATAATTATAATGGACTTCCATATCAAGATTTAGATAGTATGGTTCCTAATTCTGGAATATTATATAATAGTTTAAATATACCAATATTCGCAAGAAATTTATATAATAAAACAATAAGTGGAAGAACTACACAAAGTACAATTGAAGTACCAAATACTTATTTAAATGATGATATTATAGCAAAAGAAAACTTGTTAGGTAAAACTAATTCTATATTAATAAGTAATTCAGAAACTATTGTTAAAAATATATATGAAACATTAAATATAAATTTCATAAATACTTTGCAAATAAGAAATGATAATGATGAAGTTAACCCTATACTTAACCCAATAGGGGCGAGCAGGCTAAATAATAGTATATCAGAAACGACCGATTATAATAATATGAAAGCATTAAAAGTAAAAATTAATTTTACTGATAATACTAATTATATAATTCAATTAAATGCTAATCAAATTTATAAGATTAGTGATACAAGTTATATATATGATTTTGATATATATGCATCAAAGGATATAACAAATATTCAAATAATAAGTAATGATGAAATAACAGTTTATCAGACTATAACTTCAATATTTATAGCAGATGGATTTTATAATATCACTCAAATGGTGGAAATAGTATAAAGGAGGAAGATAAAATGAAACAAATAAACAATAAGTTGACAAAAAGGTGGGTTTATTATTTAATTAATGCTTCTCAAGGAGGTAACTTATGATAACTTATGAGGATAAGGTGGCGTTATATGAAAATGCAGATATTGCTAATGTAAATAAAGTAACTGCTGGTGATATGAATGAAATAAAACAAGTTGTAAATTCTCTTGCTAATTTATTCTTTCCAATAAAAAAGGTAGTAATATTTAACGATAATGATGACCACAGTAATTATTTAGGTTTTACTTGGAAAAGAATAGCAAGTGGTAAAATGTTGGTAGGTATAGATAGTGCTGATACAGATTTTAATACTATTGGTAAAACAGGTGGAGAAAAGACACATACATTAACAATTGACGAAATACCTAGTCATAGCCATAATACTTATTATGGGCCAAGTGGAAATGTTTATGCTGGAACAACAACTATTAAAACGGCTTCACCTAGAGATGATTTAATAACCTATACAGGTGGTGGACAAGCCCACAATAATATGCCACCATATCAAGTGGTAGCCCTTTGGCAAAGAGTATCATAAGTGATAAATCAAATAATGTAAACAATGTAAATACCCTACCCTACTATAAAGACTATATTTCAAATAGTAAAAAGCCCACTATACCTTATAAAATAAGGCTTTATATAGTGGGGTAGGGGGGTGGTTGACATAAGATTGTAAAATAAAAAGGAGGAAATATGAGCGACACTATAATAGTAGCACTAATATCATTTCTAGGTACTGGTATAGGCTCTTTTGTTGGTATGAACTTAATCAAATATAGAATTACTCAATTAGAAAAAAAGGTTGAGAAACATAATTCAGTAGTAGAAAGAACATATCATTTAGAAGATGATATTAAGTATATAAAGGAAGAAATAAAAGAATTGAAAGTGAGGTGTGAATAATGGAATTAAGCACATTAATAAGTTTAATAACTATCCTAGTAACTTGGGTATTAGGCATGATATCAAAGAAGCATACTAAATTAAATAATAAATTAATACCAATACAGAATATCTTAGTTGGATTGATAGTTGCTTTAATAGAGTGGATAGTAACTAAAGATTTTAAAGTTGCTATTGCTTTAAGTGGAATAATTGCTGGTGGAACATACGACATATTCCATAATTTAGAGAAATTAATAAAAGGAGAGTAGATAATATGGTAAATATAATAAAAAAATTAGTACCAGAAAGCAAATGGGGAATAAAATGTCCTTATAGTATGACACCTACAAGAATAGTAGTACATAATACTGCTAACGATGCTACTGCTAGAAATGAAATAGCATATATGACAAATAATAACAATGAGACATCGTTCCATTATGCTGTTGATGATAAAGAAATAGTGCAAGGAATAGAAGAAAATAGAAATGGCTGGCATGCTTCGGATGGCAATGGCAAAGGAAATAGAGAGGGTATAGCAATAGAAATATGTTATTCAAAATCTGGCGGAGAAAGATTTATCAAAGCCGAACAAAATGCAGTTGACTTAATCGTAGATATATTAAAAAGATATGGATGGGGAATTGATAGAGTAACAAAACATCAAGACTATGGAAATCATAAATATTGCCCTCATAGAACATTAGATATGGGTTGGGATAGGTTTTTAAATATGATAAAGGCTAAATTAGAAGATAAACCTGTTTCAAATAAAGTTAATGTTTATTATCAAGTAGAAACTAAAGAAGATGGTGTACTACCAATGGTTAAAAATCTTGAAGATTATGCTGGTTGGAGTGACCATCCAATTAGATATCTTGCAATGAAAACGGATAAAGGTGGTCTTAAATATAGAGTTACAACAACAAGCGGATTAACACTTCCTTGGGTAACTGAATGTGATATTAACAATCATAATACTGGATGTGCTGGAAATGGTGAACCAATTGCAACTGTAGAAGCATACTATTATACACCAAAGGATATAATTAAAGAAAGTGGATATAAATATATTTACTATAAAGTAAATGATTATCCATATCAAAAAGATACAATTAAAGGTTCAGGGTTTGATGGATATGCGGGAGAAAGAAGTGTTGTTGCAACAAAGTTTCAAGCATATATAGACAATTAATAAATTATTTGTTATAATTATTTATGAGGAGTACCACAACTGCTCCTCTAATACTTTGTTGTGGGAGGTATTAAAATGGAAAATGAAGTATGGAAAGATATAGTTGGTTATGAGGGATTATATCAAGTTAGTAATTTAGGAAATGTTAGAAATAAAAAAACAAAAAAACATTTATATAAGAATTGCAATAATGTAAATAATTATTTGTTTGTTAATTTAGGAAGAAAAAACAAAAAATATATTCACAGACTTGTTTATGAAACATTCAAAGGATTTAAAAATAAAAATAGCATTATAAATCACATTAATAGCGATAAAAGGGACAACGAATTAAATAATTTAGAAGAATGCAACTATAGTTATAATTTAATTTATGCTTATTATCATGGTGAAAGAAAATTAAAACCAGTTAGTCAATTTTCTCTGAATGGAGTTTTGATTGATACTTATATCACAGGGAAAGAAGCAAGTGAAAAAACAGGAGTTTCTAGAAGTGGTATATGTAATTGTTGTAAAGGTAAAATAAAACAAGCAGGTGGCTTTATTTGGAAATATGCAGAGATAGAAAAAGTTGAATAAAGATGTTAAGATAATGCTTAAAATCTATAAAACAAAAGAAAGAGATTGGATGGGATACAAGATATATAGAAACACTCCATTAACAAGACACCATATATTTAAAAAAGTATATGGAGGTGCAAACGATATATCTAATTATGCTTTATTAATAGAGAAATCTCATGAGGACTTGCATAGAATTGAAAAAATAGATTTACAAGCATATAATGAATTAAATAATTTATTCAGAGAATTAAATGAAAGTATGCAACCTCCAAACGAAGAATATTACCAAAATATAGGTAAAATATTAAAGAGAGTTAAAAAAAATTAACTCTTTTTTCTTTATTTTATAAGGGTTTATAAAGAAAATGTAAAAAAATTAAAAAAATTATTAAAATGTGTTGACAAATGTAAATACATTATGTTATAATAATATTGTAATTAAGGAAAGGAGAATAAATAATGGAAAAATTAACTAAAGAAGAAATTAATTTGATAATAACATTATTAACAAGATTTCTTACAAAAGGAACTGGCAAATATGAAGAATTCATAATGACAGATAACATAATTAGAAAATTGAGTGAGAACTAAAAGTTCTCCTCAGTTTAAAGATATAAAAAAGAAAAGGTGATTATAATGAAAAAGATAATTAAATGGTTAAAAGACAACTTAGATATGGACTTATATGAATATTATGGAGTTAAGAAAGGAGAAAGAATATAATGAAAAAGTTTTTAAAAGAAAATAAAGGTATAATTATATTTTATTCAATAATTATTGTTGGTACTTTGTTAATTTTACAAAGAATTTCATCTTTAAATTAATAAATACACCGCTAGACTTAATTAAATTAGTCTAGAATTAATGAAAATAATAAAATAGACCAATTATATTAAAATTATTAAAACTTCGTTAAAACTAAAATAAATGGCGAATAAAGGGAGGAAAAGAAAATGGAAGAATTTAAATTGAATTTTTACTTTAATTTATATAAAGATAAGGCAATGGTAACTAGAAATTTGTTTAGAGTTGAATTTATTAAAAGACATGGTGAGTTCAAGTATCTAGAAGAATTAATTAGAAAGATAGAAGATTATCAAATAAATAAGTATGGAGCTACATTATATGAGTGGGAAAACAGCAAAACAAAAAGAAATATCAATATTTATTTAGACGCAGAAGAAAAAAGAAATAAAAGGAGGTGTAAATAATGGATAATGTTTATATTAATTTAAAAGATATTAATAGTGGTGCATTAAATGATATATTTAAAAATCAAGACTTAGTATCTGTTGAAGAATTAATTGATAAATTAGAAGATTATTATGCAGAAATAGAAAAACAACAAGAAGAAATTGAAGATTTAAAAGAATATAAAAATCAATATTGTGAATTATATGACCAATATTGTAGATAGGAGATAATATGAGAAAGAAAACAAAAACAAAAGTATTAAATATTAGGCTTTCCGAATGGGAGTTTAATGAATTAGAAAAAGCAACAAAAATGACAGGCCAAAGTAAGACATCGTTCTTAGTAATGGCGATGCTTGAAAAAATACAAAGAATAGGAGGGAAATAATGGAAGAAAAATTATTCTTATTTAATCCTTTTAACATAAAAAGTATAAATGAAAAAGAACTTGCTAGTATGTATCAAGAAGTATTTAAAAAAATTATAGATGAACCTAATTCAATGTATCAATATGCACAAAATGTAGAAGTTTATTCTAATCTTAATTACATAATAGGAGAAGTAATAGCAAGGCTTACTAAAGACATAATAGAATTAAAAACACAAATAGAAATAGATAGAGCAATAAAAACAACTGAAGAGCGAAAGAATTGGAATACTGAAAGAGATGGGAAAGCACCTGCTATGGCTTATTTTGAGGCTCTAGGAACTCGTTTCTGCAAAGATAGTATAAATAGACTAGCAGATAAAGAATGCTCATTAAAAAGGTTTAAAAATGCTTATACAAGTACAGAAAATAAAATTAATGCTCTAAAAAAGAAATTAGAAAGTATAAAATTTGAAAACAGTTTTGAATAATTAAGGGGGGAGATATTAAAAAGATAATATTTCTTCTTTTTATATATTGACATACCCACTTAAATGGTGTATAATCGTTTTAGATATGAAAGGTAGGTGATAAAATGAAACTATTATTTAGATTTATGAAGAAAGCAGATAAGGATAGAAACAGAATAACCATACCACAATTTCTAATTAATAAATATGGTAGTGAATTCTATTTAGAGTTCTATGATGATGAAACTATTAAATTAGTACCAGTTAAAAAGGAGGAAAAATAAAAATGCAACATTCATTTAATGTAGAAATAGCGAAAAAATATGGAATATTAGAAGCCGTTTTACTTAACCATTTATGGTTTTGGATAAAAAAGAACAAAGCAAACAATACTAACTATTTTGATGGTAATTACTGGACTTACAATAGTAAAAAAGCATTTAGTGAATTGTTTCCTTATGCTTCAGAAAGACAAATCGACTATGCTTTAAAAAAACTAATAGATTGTGGATTGGTGATAACAGGGAATTATAATAAATCATCATACGATAGAACCTTGTGGTATGCCATTACAAAAGTGGGGTATTCCATTTTACAAAATTGTGAAATGGAAACGACAAAATTGTTAAATGGAAACGACGAAATTGTTCAACCAATACCAGATATAAACACAGATATAAACACAGATAATAATAATAAGAAAGAAAGAAAGAAAACATCTTACGATGAAATTCTAAATTCTATGGTTGAAGATGATGATGTCAAAAATACTATTTGTGATTATATAAAAATGAGAAAGTTAATAAAAAAACCTATGACTGATAGAGCAGTAACTATGCTAATTAATAAATTATTTAAATTGTCAAATAGTAAACAAATTCAAATTAAAATATTAGAGCAATCTATCTTAAAAAATTGGACTGATATTTATCCATATAAGGAGGAAAACAATTATGCAGGCTATCAAGGAAATGTTAAAACAGACTTATCCAAGTACGATAGGTAGTAACATAGATGAAAATGGCAATGTCATTTTATCAAATTTTACTTTAGAAAAGAACGAATATATAAAAGACAACATGATTTATTGTGCTGTATGCAATCAAAAGAAATTATTTGTAGGCAATGATTGGCAAAATAAATTGGTTGCTAGAAGATGTGTTTGCAAATGTTATGAAGAAGAACAACAAAGACTTAAAGAAGAAGAAGAAAGAAGAAAAAGATTACTAAGAATAGAAAGATTAAAAGATAGGTCGCTAATGGACAAACGATATAAAAATGTGAAATTTTCTGATTTAGATTTAACAAATAGAAGTTTTGCAGAAGCATTTAACAGATGTAAAAAATATTGTGATGTTTCGTGCGAAGTATTAAACAAAGGTTATGGTATTTATTTATATGGAAATTCTGGTGTAGGTAAAACTGTATTAACCGCCTGTATGGCTAACGAATTAATGGAAAAGGAATATTCAGTATTATTTACTAACTTCTATGAAATTTTAAAATCAATAAGAAATACATACAATTCTAATTCAACTGAAACAGATGATAATGTTATCAATAGTATTGCAGATGTAGACTTCTTATTCATAGATGACTTAGGAACAGAAAGCCTAACTAAAAATAGTGGCGATAACTTTAGCCAAGATAAGATATTTGAAATCATTAACAAGAGATATAACAAAGAAAAGCCTACTATATTTAGCAGCAACTATTCTATTAAAGATTTAGTAAGAAATAGAAACTTTATGGATAAGACAGTAGATAGGATTAATGAAATGGCGACAGCAGTTATAGAAATAAAAGGAGAAAGTTATAGAGTAAAAAAAGTAAGAAATGAGGAGGTATTATTCTAATGACAGATAAAGAAATGTGGGAAGATGATTTAAAATTTATTGAAATGTTAAGAACCGAAAATTATATATTGAAAAGTCGAAATGATAATTATAAAAAGATAATCAGTAAAGCATTAGACAAGATAAATAATATGTTTGAGGTCGGAGATGAATTTAAGATTATAGATGATTTACTAGAATTAAGTGAAATATTAAAAGATTTTAAATAAAAATGTAAAATATAGTTGACAAAAATTAAAATAAGATGTATAATTAATATGTAAATGAAAGGAGAACAAAGAAAATGAAAGAAATAAATATTAAATTAATGAATATTCAACAAGAATTAAAAGCACCAAAAGGACAATACAATGATTTTGGTAAATATGCTTACAGAAGTTGTGAGGACATATTAGAAGCAGTAAAACCTTTATTAAAAAAAGAAAAGGTGGTATTAACAATAAGTGATGAACTTCAATATATAGGAAATAGATACTATATAAAAGCAACAGCAACACTTATTGATACTGAAAGTGAGGCAACTATAAGTAATAGTGCTTATGCAAGAGAAGAAGAAACAAAAAAAGGAATGGATGGAAGTCAAATAACTGGAGCAAGTAGTAGTTATGCTAGAAAATATGCTTTGAATGGTTTATTTGGAATAGATGATAATAAAGATAGTGATACTACTAATATTCAAAGTAAAGAAGAAAAAGAAGACAAAAAGGCAAGCCCTAAACAAATAGAACTTATACAAAAATATTATCAAGGTGAAAACTTAATAAAATTATTAGAAGTAAATAACCTTGAAAAGTTAGAAGATATGTCTATTAATAAAGCAAGTGAAATATTAAGTAAATTATTTAAAAAGAAAGATGAGGAATAATTATTATGCAAGAAAACGAAGTGAAAAAAGTAGATTTATATAATTTTATAGTAAAAAAAGAAGATAACTATCAATTAGCAGATATAATTACATCAGAATTAAAAATGATAGATGAAGAAAAAAAAGAATTAAAAAGAAAAGAAGATGCAATAAGAGAAACCTTATTAAAAGAAATGGAAGATAAAGGCATTATAAAAATATCAGATGAAAATATTAGTATTACTTACAAAGCACCAACTGAGAAAGAAACATTTAGAACAAAAGATTTTAAAAAAGATTTACCTGATTTATATGATACTTATGTAGAGTTTACACCAGTTAAAAGTTCATTATTAATCAAGATAAAATAATAATATGAAAAGGGGAAGAATAATGAAAGAAATATGGAAAGATATAAAAGGATATGAGGGATTATATCAAATTAGTAATTTAGGAAGAGTTAAAAGAATTGGAAAATATAAAAATCAATTTACTTCATGGGAAAGCAATAAAATACTTACTAACAACATCGGAACAGATGGTTACTATCATATCATGCTGTCAAAAGATAATAAAAAAAGAATGTATTTAGTACACAGAATTGTTGCTAAAACATTTATAGGAGAACCAGATAATAAACAAGTTAATCATATTGATGGCAACAAACTAAATAACAACATTAATAATTTGGAATATTGCTCTGCAAGAGACAACTTGATACATGCTTTAAATTTAGGACTTAAAAAAAGGAAAATACCATTAGAAAAATATGAGTATATTTATAACGAAAATAAAAAAGGAAAGTCATATAAAAAATTGGCAAAAGAATTTAATGTTGGTAAAACAAAAATATATGACATTATTCAAATTGAAAAGGAAAAGAAAAATGAAAACATGGCAGTTAGGTAATCATCTTTTAGAATTTATAGAAGAAACACATACCTATGTATGCGATGGTTTAATAGTACCTAGTGTATCAACTATATTAAAAACTAAATTTAATGAT
>ENA-OPDF01000307-OPDF01000307.1-human-gut-metagenome-genome-assembly--contig:-NODE-307-length-37223-cov-6.385520_pt1 | contig 37223 bp, 38 predicted proteins | sample MGYA00241575_ERZ501501 | MGnify/ENA primary metagenome ERZ501501 (study PRJEB25962, sample SAMEA1972229) | human gut metagenome | biome: human gut; feature: human-associated habitat; material: faeces... | reverse complement strand
CAACCTACGAGGGCTTTGTCAACACCTTTGCTTATGAGTATAACGGCAGGGGCGACGTTATTCGCAAAACCGAAAGCAACAAGTTCCCGAGCAGCTCCTTCAAGGGCGTGACCGAATACAAATACGATGAGAGAGGTGCGCTCATAAAGCTTGTCTCGACCGACTCCTACGGCTCGACGATAGAGAAAGAATACAAGAACGACGCCTACGGCAATCCCGTTGAGATCAAGGAAACGAAGACCTCAAACGGAGATTTTATCAGCTCTTATTCCTACACTTATTCATACGAATATGAGACGGCGAAGATATCGGTTACTCGCTCGGACGGCGATAAAAAAATATATGAGTATCAAAAGAACAAGAGCATACTCATGCCTGAGTCGGCTGAGTTCTGAGCGTTGAATGTCGAGAATAAAGGGAGGTATTTTATGAAGATCCGAAGATTTATTGCCGCAGTTCTCGCCGTCCTCGTGCTTGCAGCCTTTGCCGGCTGCAAGAAACACGACAAAGACCAAACCGACACAACGGAAAAAAACGATGAGACAGTATCCGAAGATAGCAGCGAAAGCACCGCATCTGTCGCGGATGTTAATGCCGACATAAAAAACTCCAGGTATTTCCTCGGCATCGACCTCGACGGGTGGTATCACTGGAATCAAACATCGAGCGGTTATCAGAAAGACACGACTTATACCGCGAGCTGGACAAAGGAATATAACTCGCGCGGCGACCTCGTTTCATATATCACCTATGTCCTGATTTCCGCGGGGAACTTTTCCGCCGAAAAGAGGTCATACGGCTACACCTACAACAGCGACGGCACGGTGAAGGAAATCAGCCGCTCGGGGCATTCCCAAGGCACCTACCGCTACGAGTACGACTCGGAGAAGAGAATAACAAAAATCACCTCGGCGGAGCCCTCCGGCGAAGTGGCCGCAACACTGAATTTTTCGTATGACAAGCACGGCAGACTCGCAGAAAAAAGCGATTTTTACGGGAGCACCGTCTTTTCTTACGACGACAAGGGAAGGCTCGTCAAGAGCGAGAGAAATTCCTCAGAGGCCGCGTCCGAGAGCTTTACGGAAACGTTTACCTATAAATATAACTCCGACGGCGATATAGTGCGCCAGACATATACAGTCAAAAATCCCTTCAACACGTCTAAAATCATCACCAAATACGAATATGACGAGCGCGGCGCGCTGATAAGGCTGACAGTCAGGGATTCCTTCGGCGCCGAGACCGAAAAGGAGTACAAAAACGACGCCTACGGAAATCCCGTCGAAATAAAGGAGACCCGGTTCCAGGACGGCGAGGCGGGAAGCACCGAGGTTATCTCGTATTCATACGAATATGAGACCGCCAAGATAGCGGTCACGGGCACGGACGGCAGCAAAACAACATACGAATATCAAAAGAACAAGAGCATAGTCACACCCGAGACGGAGTAGCTTTAAGATGTTCCGAAAATTCTCCCGGCCCTGTGCCGGGATTTTTTCACGCCCGACGAAATTAAAAATCAAAATTCGCACATTTTTTATAAAAAGTGTGCTATTATATATACAACGAAGCAATCGGGAGGTATTCAATAAAAATGAGAAGATTTTTTGCAGCCGTTTTGGCGGCGGCCATGCTGTTGTCATTTGCGGGATGCGCAGTCAAAGACACGCAGAGCGACTCGACCGCGCCCGCCGAGGAGCAGACGACCGAGGAGAAAAGCACAGAGCCTCCGACCAACGAGGACGGCAGCCTCGTCAAGCCGAAAAACGCGGTCTCCGTCTCCGACGATGTGAAGATAAAGACCTACAGCGGCTCGTCTATAATCGAAATCGGCAACCGCGAAATGGAGCCCTACGGCAACTCATATAAAAACATGAAGTCCTACGCCGACGCGCTCAACCGCCTCAAGGCGGAGATGCCGAACACCAAGGCCTACTGCCTCATGGCGCCGACCGCTATAGAATTTTATGCGCCGAGCAAATACAACACCGGCGTATCGAAGTCGCAGTACGAGGGTATGTGCTATATCTATGAGCAGCTCAAGGATATAACGCCCGTCAATGTCTACGCCGAAATTGCGGCGCACACGGACGAATATCTCTATTTCAGAAGCGATCACCACTGGACGACCCGCGGCGCATACTACGCCTACAGAGCCTTTGCGAATGTCGCGGACTTCAAGCCCGTTGACAAGGACACCCTGCAGAGCGGCAAGCTCTCGCCGTTCCTCGGACTTTTTTACAAATACACAAAGAGCCCCGTGCTCGCAAATGACCCGGACTATGTGGAATATTTCCTTCCGCCCGTCAACACAACGGCCACAGCCTCCGATACCGACGCCGCCATGAGCGACGGCTACGGCATTCAGGTCATAAACACCGAGACGACATCCTCCAACAAATACTTAGCCTTTATAGGCGGCGACCACGGCGTTATCAAGATAACGACCGACGCTCAGAGCGACAGGAGCATTGTTGTCATAAAGGAGAGCTACGCCAACGCCTTTGTCCCATGGCTCTGCGCAAACTACAAGACGGTCTATGTCCTCGACCCGCGTATGCTGACCGTTAAGCTCGCGGACTTCGTCAAGACCAATGCGATAGACGAGGTTCTGTTCCTCAACTATATGTTCATCCCCAGCAACCCGAAGTTTATGAATGCGCTGGAAAACATGGCGTAAGCGGCAAAAAGCTTTTAAAAAAGGTCATAGTTCACGGATTAAAACGCGGATTATGACCTTTGTTTTTTTATGCATACAGTCTTTATATAAAAAGCTTGAACGGCATTTGCGGTTATGCTATAATTTTGAAAAAAGCAGGAGGAAGTTTATGAACAGCAGAAAAACAGCGGGTGCCGTCCTCGGAACGCTCGGCGGGCTGACCGCTCTGACCGCGGCTTCGGCGGAGATTTTCTATAATTTCTCGATAAACACGAAATCGCCCATACATATGAGCAAGCTCAACAACCTCATTCAGAAGATGGCAAGCAAGTCCGACGGCGAGGAGTCGAGCGCAAAATACAGCGGACTCACGGGCACGCCGGAAATCCGGGAATGGTACGACGAGCACGGCGAGGACGTATTTATTATGTCCGACTCTCTGCGGCTGCACGGAAGAAAGTTCGAAAATCCCGGCTCGGATTATATTCTCGTCTGCCACGGATATACGAGCAAGGCCAGGCATATGGCGGGCTTTGTCCATAAGTTTCACTCCCTCGGCTTCAATGTTCTTGCGGTCGATGCGCGCGCCCACGGCGAAAGCGAGGGGACTAAAATCGGCATGGGCTGGCCGGAGCGCATGGACGTTATCGAGTGGATAAAGCTCATTCTCTCGTGGGACCCCGACGCGAGGATAATTCTGCACGGCGTGTCCATGGGCGCAGCGACGGTGCTCATGGCATCGGGCGAGACGCTGCCCGACAACGTCAAGGCCGTTATCGCGGACTGCGGCTACACCTCGGAGTGGGATGAGTTCGTCTGGGAGGCCGAAATGATGCATATCCCGTGGTTCCCGGTGCTCAACGCAGCCTCAGCCCTCTCGAAGCTCCGCGACGGCTATGATTTCAAGCAGGCGAGCGCGCTCGAGCAGGTCAAAAAGAGCGATATTCCCACCCTGTTCATCCACGGCACGGCGGATGAGCTGGTGCCCTATAAAATGCTCGGCGAGCTGTTCTCGGCGGCGGCGTGCGAAAAGGAAAGCCTGACCGTCGAGGGAGCGGGTCACGCGCTCTCGTCCTCGGTTGAACCGGAAACGTATTGGAGCACGGTTGAAAGATTCGTAGAAAAATATATCGGCAGCTAAAGCAATAACCACCGTCGCGGACGGTGGTTATTTTATCGCACAAAAGAAAATCCCGACCGGTTAAGGTCGGGATTTTCTTTGTATAAAACGGGGGCAAGAAGATGGTAGGTGTCTGATTTATTCGGCCTGCTTCGAGTATTTCTTGAGATAGATAACTCTCATGAGCAGGCACTCGATGGGATTTATCGGCTTGCACTTACCGAAGAGACCGGAGCCTATGTAGGTAAGGCAGCTCTTTTCTGCGATCATCTCGACCGCACCCGCGTTGCTCTCGTTCGAGCCGCAGCAGAGCGCGCCGCCGTCCTTGACGAGAACGCAGTGGCGACCCTTGAGCGCTCTGACTACCTTCTTGGGGGAGTTCTTGGCGCACTTGAGACTCGTGCCGATTATCTGGGCGCTGTCGTCAAGCTGCGGCCTGACGGTCTTGCCCATGGCGGCGACTGCGAGCACCTCGGGAGCCTGAGAATAGAGAATAGCATTGATATCCTCGCGCGAAGCATATATGGCGCGATGGAGGTCTGCCGTCGGAATCTCTCCCTCGCCGCTGACCGCCGAGGTCACGGGGTCTACGGTGACGGTGTGCTCCTTATCGCCGGAAGCATAGAATACTATCTTTCCGCTTGCGTCTCTATATGAGTTATTATAACAGGTTTCGTCATGCTTGACAATAGTTTTTCCGTGTTTTTGTGCCCAGGAAACACACATTTCGCTCAAGTCGGCAATTTTTTCCCCGAACTTTCTGTCGAAAAGGTCGAGAACATAAAGCGCGCTCTCGCGCTCGAGCGTGGCGGCGACGTTGAACGCCTCCTCGCTGTCCTTGCCGTAGCAGACGGCTCCGTGGTGCGCCATGATAACTGCCTTGCTGTCCATATCGGCGGCGACTGCGGCGGCGACGCCCTTTTTGAGCTTCTTCGTGCCGGGCAGACCGTAAGAGCCGAGCATGACTCTGTCGCCTATAATCTTGCGTCCCTTTTCGGTCAGCGAGGGGATTCCCTGCGTTGTTGCGCTGATTATGGACGCAAACTTCTGATGGGTGTGAATGACGAAGCCCGCGTCGGGATGGGCCTTGTAGACCTCGGCGTGAACGCCCTTTTCGGAGGAGGGCTTGACGTTGCCCTCATAGCTCAGAGTGTCGATTTTCACCTCAACAATGTCGTCGGGGGTCAGTCCGTCGTAGGGCTTTCCGCTCGGGGTGATGACGAAGCTGTTTTCGTCAACGCGGCAGCTGACGTTGCCCCAGGTTCTTGCGATAAGACCGTTCTCGACAAGGCGCAGACCCGCTGCGATAACTTCTTTTTTTGCCTGTAAAATATCCATGAAAACCGTCCTTTCGGGAAAAAGATTTAAATTGTGCCGGTGAACAATTTTGTACTACAGTTCAATTATAACACAAGCAGACCAAATGTCAACAATTTACTTCTCGGTCTCGCTCTCTTCTTTTGACTCTTCTTCGGGCTCTTTTTCGCCCTCGGAGCCGTCCGCCGTCGGAGCCGGAGCGTCCTGCGCCGCTGCCTTTTTCGAGCTGCGCCAGATGTGTATAACTCCGTCGTCGTTGAGAACCTTGAGCACGGTTATCATTATAGGCATAATAAATATTCCGATAAAGCCGAACAGCTGAACGCCGATATACATACCCATTATGCTGACTATCGCCGGGATGCCGAGGTTGTTTGCGACTATCTTCGGCTCGATTATCTGACGTATGACGGTTATGCAGGCATATATGACGAGCAGTCCGATACCGAGACCGTAGCTCTTATTTATCAGCGAGAACACCGCCCACGGTATAACGACCGTTCCCGTGCCGAGCACGGGCAGGATATCGACGATTGCGATGATTATTGCGATAATAAATATATATCCGCTCTTGTAGACGCCTATAATTTTGAGCACGCCCAGACCTATCAGCATTTCGAAAAAGGTGACGAGCATTATAAGCGCATAGGACTTGACGAGCTTGCCCATGGAGGAGACCACTATCTTCTTTGTCTTTGAGAGCGTTCTGCGCTTCTGCGGGGTCAGCTGATTCTTGATAAAGCCGACTATGCCGTCATATCCGGCGGTCATAAAGCAGGCCGCGATAATAAACAGGAGCATACCGACCAAGATGCTCGGTATCTGCTTTGCGGTTGACCAAACGCCGCTGAGCGAGGGCTTGAGAAGTGACAGGAGATTTATACCCGCGCTGCTCTCGCCGTTCTGCGTGCGCAGAGCCGCCCGCTCCTCCGATGAGAGCAGGAGATTGTCGGACAGCGATTTTATCGCTTCCTCCACGGAGCTCTTGAGTCCTCCGGGCAGGCGCTCGGCGAGGCGGTAGAGTGACTCCTCCCAGCCCTTTACGTAGTCCGGAAGCTTCTTGAGCCATTCGCCGAGAGTCGAAGCGAGGCCCTTTGCCTCTGTCACGACCCTTGCACCCGTCAGGGCGACCAAGGTTGCCAGCAGCGCGATTATCAGGAGAACCGCAATAACGGAGACGATTCCTTTTTTGATATGCGTCTTTTTCGAGAGGAAGTTTGTCGGGCGCTGCAGCGCGACTGCGAGGACAAAAGCGAATATGAACGGCGCGACAGTCCAGAACGCATATTTCATAAACAGATAAAACGCACCGAGCACGAGCGCGATATACGCGACGTTTATCAGCACGGCTCTTCTTTTTTCAACAGTTTCCGGAGACATTTTCTGCACCTCTTCTTTCAACGGTCTTTATTTCTGTTTACGGTTTCAAGGCGGCATAATACATCATATATATTATACTATTTTGCCTTAAAACTCAATGAGTTTGAAAAATACTTCACAAAAAAGTAAAAAAGTTTTCTTTTGAGACTTTATCGCTGCCCGCCTTTGTGATAAAATAGTAAAAAAATAACAGTGGGGAGAAAGTTGCCATGTATATAGCTATAATGGGCTACGGCGTTGTCGGAAGCGGCGTTGCCGAGGTCATCAACAAAAATCACGACAGTATAGTAAGAAAGAGCACTCAGTCCGAGCTCGAGATAAAATACATCCTCGACCTCAAGGATTTCCCCGGGGACCCCAACGAGAAGCTCTTTATAAAAGATTTCAACATCATCCTCAACGACCCCGAGGTTAAGGTTGTCGTCGAGACAATGGGCGGCCTTCATCCGGCATACGAGTTTGTCTCCGCCTGCCTCAAGGCGGGCAAGAGCGTCGTCACCTCGAATAAAGAGCTTGTCGCCGCCAAGGGCTGCGAGCTGCTGAAATATGCCGCGCAGCACAACGTGAACTTCCTGTTTGAGGCGTCGGTCGGCGGCGGTATTCCGATAATCAGACCGATAAGCCAGTGCCTCGCCGCAAATGAGATAGACGAATTCGCCGGCATATTAAACGGCACGACAAACTTCATTCTCACCAAGATGATAAACGACAATATGGCGTTTGAGGACGCGCTCAAGCTCGCGCAGGATAACGGCTACGCCGAGCGCGACCCCTCCGCCGATATTCTCGGCTTCGACGCGTGCCGCAAGGTCTGCATACTCGCCTCGCTCTGCTTCGGCAAGCACGTCTATCCCGAGCAGGTGCATACCGAGGGCATAACCGAGATAACCCTTGAGGACGTTGACTACGCCAAGGATTGGGGCGGAGTCATAAAACTGCTCGGCAGGGCGCGCAAGAGCGAGGACGGCAAGCACATCTATGCGATAGTCAGCCCCGCATTTGTCAATCATCACAGCCAGCTCGCAAGCGTCGACGATGTTTTCAACGCTATTCTCGTGCGCGGCGACGCGATAGGCGACGTCGTATTCTACGGCAGAGGCGCGGGCAAGCTGCCCACCGCGAGCGCGGTCGTCGGCGATGTCATTGACTGCGCACGCCATGAGAACAAGCAGAAATTCTTCGGCTGGGCGGACAGCGAGGAGGGCTATGTAGCCGACTACCTCGATATGCCCACTGCGCTCTACGTCAGAGGACGCGCTCAGCAAAAGCAGCAGGTCATCTCCTCGGCGGAGAAAACCTTCGGCGAAATAAAGCTCTTAAAGCGCGCCGGTGCGCCGGAGGACGAGTTCGCCTTTGTAACTCCCGCAGCCTCGGAGCGCGAGCTTCGCACGAAGCTCGAAACCCTGCTCGGCGCGGAGATTATTTCGACAATCAGAGTTACGGATTATTGATAAATTTTCAAGCGGGACTGTCTATATGGCAGTCCCGTCAATTTTTCGAAAAAGTCTGTCATTGCGCGGACTCAAGGCTCCACTGTGTAATGGGAGCTGTCACGGCTAAGCCATGACTGAGGGGTTGTTGTAATAAAAGTTCAAAATACTCAGTATTTTGAAAAATTTCAACTTATTCAGAACAATCCCTCCGGCGCTTCGCGCCTTATCCCGAGCTTTTCAGAAAGCTTCATAAGGTTCTCGATATCGCCGCCGACAAGCCTGCCGTCCTTATTCGGCGGAAGATTTGTAACCGCAAGGTTCTGCGCGTTCGGCACTGCCCGTTTTCGGCGGCAACTTCGTTGTCATGCAGTGCGCGCACTTTGCTTTTCGTGCGGTTTGCCGCACTTCATTGGCGAAGCGCTTCATTTTTCATTCGCCTAAGGTGATTTTTACAGAAAACGGAATCGAGTGCTCGCAAGGGCTTTTCCCTATGAGCACTCGATTTTTCTGTTTTATGTGCAGAGGTATACACAAATGCCTGACTTAGCCGTCAATAGTGATCCACATCGCGGGGCGGACGGCATTGAGACCGCTGAAGACATAGTTACCGAGCTCGAAGACGTCGCCGCCAAAGTAGACATAGGCGGCACTACTCTGATCGTCGCCGGGCGACCGCAGCCACCACCAGCAAGTGGCTGCGCCACTTGGGGTTTTACAAGTATCGTTCGTCGATGCTCCCTGTGCCTTTGCATAAGCTGTCGGTGCACATTTTCTTGCTTCATCACTATTGAAATACTTCTCCACCTCGTTGATGCTGAGCAGAAATACTTTATCCGTTGTAGCGTTTCCGGGATTTGTGCTGTATTGGGGGTTATTATCAGCTGATACAGTTGTATTTTGAATTTGTGCCTGTTCCTCAGTACTAAAAGCTTTGTTTAGGAACGTACCGTTCAGCCATTTGCGAAGTGAACAGTTTTCCCATGTTACCTCTTCTGTGTAAGATGAATTATACGGTTGACAATCAAGTGCCTTATCGCTGATAACAAGAACCCTGTTGTTTTCTTTTGCCAAAACAAGCCACTTAATATTCTCTTTACCGTTGGAAATATTGTTATCCTGCTCGTAAGTGCCGAAAACTATGATATCTCCGACATTTGCGGTTTTTATTTTATTTATCCTTTGTTTCGGTATAATGACTGTTTTCAACAAAATGAGGAAAACCGCGCAAACACACGCAACAGACGCTATCGCTATGAAAACTTTTTTAGCTTTCTTCTTCGCTTTTTCGACTGCAATGCGATGTTCTTCTTCTTTGCGTTCGCGCTCCAAACGTTCGGCTTCCGCTTTACGCTCTGCTTCCAGTCGTTCGGCTTCCTCATTACATTTACCTCCGGGTATTTTTTCATATTTTACCCGAAAAGTATGAAAACAAAGACACCTCGCAGCCGTTATACCTGCGAGGTGTCCGTTTTTGTCATTTGGCAAAGCACTTTTTCAAGGCAGTCTTTACTATTTCTCAAGTCCGCAGTCCGGTTACTACCGGGGGCTGATATCGTAGACGTGTATCTGTGTGTAATCTCATTCTGCACAATCAGCGGCCTGTTCGCCGCTTTCTTGTGCGCCTTAGACAGCTTGTTCAGATCGAATGACTTTAAATATGCCGCGATAAATACTGTGACAAAGGACAAAATGGATGATACGATTTTTATCCAAAGCCGGTCGGCGAAAATAGTGGATAGAATTCCGATGTAGTTATCGTAGGTGGTTATCAGATAATTTTTCATGATGGGAAAACGGCTGCTCCGAACATCCTCGAAACAGCCGTTTGCTTTGTTAAGTTTTGCCGTAAATCAAATAAGCACTTCTTCAACCGGACCTTTGAACGCGCTGTCATGAAGCGGGAACGGCTTTGAGAGATCTTTAATAAACGGAGTAAAAACCGCCCGTTTAAAAATTGTCGGCAACTGGTATTTTGAAAGAAGTTCGCCGACGGCCTCCTTTTTGCATGGATTTTTGCGAATTTCAAAGGCTTTTAATTCAACTTTAATATCTGCGTCTGCCTGAACCGAAGACAGAGTAATAACGGTTTTTCCGCACTTGTATTCGGGTGAAACAGGGGTTATTCTGCCGGAGACCTTGACGGTGATTTCCTTTGCCGAGGAGATATCGTCAAAGACGAGCTTCCATTCACGTTTTGAAGGAACGACGGAAAGATCTCCCTTGGCAGCACTGATTTCAAACAACAGATCCTCTCCTGCTTCTTTAACAGAAAGTACGGTTTCCGCAAAAGCTCCGTCTTCAAAGCTCATCGTTTCGCCATCGTCCTCATAGAGAGTAAAGCTGTTTGTTCCTCTGAAAATTCTGATAGTCAGCTTTTCGGGATTCGACCAGTCGTTAGTCTTGCTGTTTTGAGAAAGAGGAATGATAGCTCCCTCTTTTGCGAGCACGGGCAACGCATTCAAATCACGGTACATGGTAACAAAGCGTTCGCCCTCATAGATTCTGCCGGTATACCAGTCTGTCCATCTGCCTTTCGGCAGCCACACTTTTGCGGGTGCAAGGTAGGTGCGCTTGTCAGCGGGCTTGGTAATAGGTGATACCATGAGCTCAGTGCCGAAGAAAAACTGATTCGGCACTTCATAGGCGGCTTTTTCGCACGGATATGAGTAATACATCGGCTCGCAAAGGGCGCGCCCCTCTGTGTGGGTGAGACGGTTAATCGAGTATATGTACGGAATGAGCGCATGACGTTCTCTGAGCGCATTCACTGCCGCTGTTTCTGCGGCAAAGCTGTATTTCCAGGGCTCTTTGCCCATGAACTCGTCTTTTGTTGAATGAAGGCGCATTATCGGGCTGAATTCACCGAGCTGAACCCAGCGAACATAAAGCTCATCATTCCTTGAGCCGAGCTGATGACCTCCGATATCATGACTCCACCAGGTATAGCCGACGTTTGCGGCATTTGCAGTGAAATACGGTTGAAAATCAAGGCTCTTCCAGCTGATTATCGTGTCGCCGGAAAATCCGAGAGGGTAGCGGTGAGAGCCGACCTCGGCAAAGCGGGAAAGAATGAGGGGTCTTTTGCCGGTTGAGGCAAGATCAAGAGTGTGATAATGATTGAGCGCCCAAAGGGGATCAAGACCTTTGATTTTTGTATCCTTTTCCTGCTGCCAATCGATCCACCAGAAATCTACGCCGTCTTTTTCATAGGGTCTGTGGAGAATGTTGAAATAGGCATCAATGAATTTCGGGTCGGTAATATCAAAGGGAATACGTTTTTTGCTCTTCGGGTCAACGCCCATAAAGCGCGCAAAATCTTCGTACTGATCTTCAAACGGGCGTACTCCCTGCGCCGGATGGAGGTTGACGGTGACCTTGAAGTTCTTGTCGTGCAGCCACGAAAGCAGTTCTTTGTAATCCGGAAAAAGTTCGGTGTTCCAGCTGTAGCCGGTCCAGCCCTGAGACTGAAATGCTTCTACAATGTTCCTGTAGGGCAGAAAACCATCACGGCGAAAGAGTGCATTTTCTTTTCCGAAACGTTTAATAACATCTACCCAATGCCAATCCATGTCAATTGTTGCAACCGAGATAGGAATATCACGTTCAAGAAATTTTTTCATCAGATCGATATATTCCTGTTGACTGTAGTCCTTGTATCTGCTCCACCAGTTGCCAAGGCAGTATCTCGGAACGAGGGGTACCGAGCCGCAGAGCTTAAAAAAGTCTTTGAGGCAACCGCGAAAATCATTGCCGAAAGCAAAATAGTATTCGTCTTTTTGAATGTGTCTGCGCTCTTTCAAGGTTCCGTCCGTGCTCACGATCACTGTTTTTGAATCGTCAACAACAGAAACGCCGTTTGTACTCATCAGCCCGTCCCCGAGCCTGACAGAGCCGTTTATCATGTCGAGAGTGCGGTAGGTACCCTTGAGGTTGCCGGCTTTGAAGTTGGTGACGCATCTTGAGTCCTTGAGCGTAATGCTCTCTGCTTTGCCTTTTGAAAGGTCAAAGCGGAATATAATATCATCTGTTTTTATCACGATTTTATTATTGTCCTGAGAAAAGCCGAATTGGGGTCTGTCGAAATCGCGGCAGATAACGGTCTGAGTTGCTTCATCGGTAAAAATCCGTTTTTCGTCTTTTTCAACGCGGATAATTCTTGACGAGAGAACGGAGAACCGATAGTCACCGCGCTGAAAAACATATTCATCGGGAGTCTTGCTTTTGTAGCTGTGAGAAAATGCGTTTGTAAAATACTTTGAAAGTTCACTCATACTGTTCTTCTCCTCATATAATAAAACAGCGGTTATTATACTTATTTACATTAAATTCATTTCGGACATCCTTACATAAGCGGATTCCATACTAGCCATTTGTACAAGGATACCACTTTCACTGCGATATGACTTGTCAAATTCTATTCCGTTGTTGATTGCTATTTTGCGCAAATCTTCTGAAACATTCTTGGCTGCTCGTGCTCTCGGCTGACCTGTGGCAACGGAATTTAAATACGCATCCAGGAGCAGAACGGCCTCATGCCGAGAAAATGGTACCTTTTTCATATCGAAACTCCAATCCAAAAAGCTCCGTCAAAGGGCACGTAATACAAACAACAACAGTTCAGTGCTCCGATTATTTTCAATCGCTCTGCGCCTCTTGCTCAAATGGGCACAATTATACCCATTAAGTATACCACAAAATTTCCAATTTTCAAGATTTCTATGCAATAATACCTTCGCTCTGTTGGCTGTTTTTCGGGCTTTTTTCGGATGTGTGTGAAAAAACGGACTCTGTAACAGTCGGCTCACTGCCGACAAAGTTCGTCATTGTTTTGTCTGTCCGTTTTTTCGCCCTCAAAGTAGGAAAAATATTCTTTGGGAGGCGCTTTTTTATAAAGTAATCCATGAAACTCAGGGTTACTTTCGTGTCAAAAATTCGGAAATGAGGAATTGTTGCAAAAAGCATCGATATTATACGGCTTAAAACTCTTCGCCTTGCCGAATATAATCCTGCTGTTCGAACACTTGTATTTAATCTCCGCAAAGCAAAGAAACACACAAAAACACACCACTGTTTTGAGCTGTTTCTGCCGCAGGCAGCGCGGTGCTCCGAGCCGGTTAACAGCCGGTGCGGCTGCGTGTGGCAGGGTCGGCGGGTTGGCTCAGCAAGTAAAGTGAAAAAGAGCAGGAAGACCGGTGGCTTCCTGCTCTTTTCGCTAAATGTGATTGCTGTTTCAATTCATGAAGTGCTTGCTATGCTCGCAGGAAGTGCGCACACTTTGATTTTCATGCGGTTCACCGCACTTCATTAGCGAAGCGCCTTCATTTTTCATGCACCGAAGGTGCGCTTAGTTGAAAAAAGCACTTGCATTTGCAAGTGCTTCTTTCTGGCCCGCCCGGAGGGATTCGAACCCCCGGCCTTCAGAATCGGAATCTGCTGCGATATCCAGCTTCGCTACGGGCGGATATGCGGATATTATAGCACAGAACAAAAGCTTAAGCAAGAGCAGACAGCCGCGCCGCGCAAAATATTTCTCCGACGGTCGACAAAATTGAAAAAAGCTCTTGCAAAAAAATGAAGTCTCGCTTATAATATATAAGCTGTTGATTTTCTGCTACTGTGGCTCAGTTGGTAGAGCAGCTGATTCGTAATCAGCAGGTCGCCGGTTCGAGTCCGGCCAGTAGCTCCAACCCGCAATCCTTTGTGTATCAAGGGCTTGCGGGGTTTTCTTTTGTCCAAAGGCCTGTTCGAGAGCGGGCAAAAATTCGCGTTTTGGTCTTTATTTGGCCTTTATGGGCTTCAAAACCGCGCTTTTAGACATGTGTGCGCGGGTCGGGGTCAGAAATGCTTTGAAATCCCGTTTTTCGGCGTTTTTGCCGCAAAAAGTACGGCACCGACAGCGGTTGACAGTATCGGATTAATCAAAACGGCGCGACCGCCGAGGCCGCGCCGTTTTTAATATTTAACCGCACTGCAGGCAATCTGAAATTCATACTTCCCTGAACACCGCCGCGAAGCCGCCGGAGGGGCGCATTGCTATGTCCGCGCTGTCCGCGCCGGTGACGCATATTTTCGTGCGGTTGAATCCGCGCTGATCCGCGAGGTCGTCGGTGTAAAGCTCCGCCTCGTATTTTTTGCCGCCCGACAAAAACGAAAACGGCAGATTTATATTCCGCTCGCCCTGCGAGCCGTTGAATACGGCCAAATACCATGTGTCCGCGCTGCGCCGCGCAAATATTGCGAGCTCGCCTATTTTGCTGCCGGGGAGCACGTGCGTCTCGTTCCAGATTACCGGCAGGGGCGATACAAATGAGTCGAGCCCGTGGGCTTTCAGTATAGACGGATCCTCGCTGACGGTGAAAAACGCGGAGTTATATATTATTGCGGAGGCGAGCATATGGCAGATGCTCACTTCGTTCAGGCATCTCGGCACGGAGAAGCACAGCGGCGTATAATCCGCATTCCCGCCGAGCATCCTTGTAAACGGGAGAATCGTGTCGTTGTCCGCGTTGGCCTTGCATTGAAGTCCGCGTATCGCCTCCATGCTCATCACGTTCGGGAAGGTGCGGCGCAGTCCCGTCGGCTTCTGCGGGTTGTGGTATATGACCATCAATTTGTGCTCCGCGGCCTCGAGCGCGAAGCGGCGGTAAAACTCGGTCATGAACTGCGTTTCACTCTCTATGTGGTCTAATTTTATGCCCTTTATCCCGAGCCTTTGGCATTTTTTGAAGAACCTGCGCCTGTACGGCGCAAACCACACCCTGTCCATGGCGGACTGCCAGAGCCATATCCCGACGGAGCGCTTCTCGGCGTCGTCAACGAGCTCCTTAACTTTTTTAAACGCGCCGCGCTCCGTTCTCGCCCAGTCGCGCCAGCCGTTGTCCGCGAGATTATATTCGTATCCCGCCTGCTCCGCGAGGGCGTTGAATTCCATTATCTTTTCGAATCGGCGGCTGTGCTCCTCGTCTATGAAATACGACCATGCGCTCTTGCCGGGGCGTATCCATTCGGCATTTTCGTATATTTTTCCGCTTGACGGCGCGGCTGAGTGGGTTATGACGCGGCAGCGGACAAGCTCCTCGAGCGAGCGGCAGACTGTAATTATGCGCCAAGGAGTTTTTCCGCCTTTTATGAAGAATTTGTCCGTATCCCAGAGCTCGACCTTGAATTTGCCCGCGCCGAGCGAGCGCAGAGCCATGCCGGGATAGTTCTCGATATCCGATTCGGTTATCATTGTATATATGTCTTTTTCGGGGAACTCGAATGCGGTCATGCAGGAGAAAATTTCGCCCGAGGGGAGCGCCGAGGTCTTTTTTGTCAGTGTCTTGCCCTGCATCTTTTTGAGGTCCGTCTGATATCTGCAAACCGTGTCGCCGGGCACGTTGAACTGCGTCGGCTCGTCGGCGACGAGCAGCCCCGTATTCTTATCAAAGAGCAGACGGAAGCCGAAGCCGTCGTTCCATATGCGCACCTCGAGCGAATATCGGAATTTTTTCGAGCGCACGGGGAAGATATAATTTATGTGCCTGTCGGTGATGTCAGTCTCGGTGTCGGGGTCGCGCCGTATTTCTTCTCTTGAGTCTGTTTTCGGCTCGCCGAGCACGGCATCCTCGCCGAGATTTACCCCGTCCTGAACGAGCAGCCCTATTTCGGACGGCTCGATTACGGGCGTTTTGCCGACTGCCGCCGAATATGTAAGCTTACCGCCCGAGACGGTCACCTCGAGCGCACCGTCGGGGCTTTTGAGAATATAGCTGTCCCGATTTTTGATAAATTCTGCGGCGCAGTCCGTTTTGCGCCCGAATACGGAATATGCCGCAAAGCGGGCGCGTGCCTGTATTCCGAGCAGCAGCCGTCCTGTTTCCCTCATCATATATATCACCCCGTTAAACGCACATTGTCATGCACATTATAATATAAATTAATTTGCAACACAAGTTGATATTTCAACCCGGATATGTTATAATCCAAAGTAATTGAGCAAAAGGAGCGATTGTATGAAAAGCAATGTAGTTATCACCACAGACAGCCCTGCCGATTTAAGCGCGGAGCTTGAAAGCAGATATGATATACGTGTACTGCCGCTGTATGTTAATCTCGGAGGAAAATCATACCGCGACGGAATAGATATAACCACTCCCGATATTTTCAGGCACTACGACGAGACGGGCGAGCTGCCTACGACCTCGGCTATTCCGATAGGCGACTACGAGGCCTTCTTCAAGTCCTTTATCGACGAGGGAAAGAAAGTTGTCCATTTCTCGCTGAGCTCCGAGATATCCTCGACCCATCAGAACGCGAGACTCGCTGCGGAGGGAATGGACGGAGTTTATGTCATCGACTCGCGCCACCTTAGCTCCGGTATCGCGCTCCAGGTCATAAGAGCCTGCGAGATGCGCGATGAGGGCATGAGCGCGGAGGATATAGCGAAGGCCGCCGTTGATTTGAACAAAAAGACCTGCACGAGCTTTGTGCTCGACAAGCTCGAATATATGAAGAAGGGCGGCCGCTGCTCGACGGTTGCCGCGCTCGGAGCCAACTTGCTCTCCATCCGTCCGTGCATCGAGATGAAGGACGGCAAGCTCGGAGTTGCGAGAAAGTATCGCGGAAAGATACTCGACGTCAAGAAGAAGTATATCGAGGATGAGCTCAGCGTCCATAAGGACGACGCCGACCTTTCGCGCATTTTCCTGACCTCGTCTAGTACTTCGGATGCCGAGGTGAAGGAACTCACCGCGCTGATAAAGAGCATTCTCCCGTTCAAGGAGGTTCTCATCGGCTGCGCGGGCTGCACCATCGCAAGCCACTGCGGACCCGGATGCATGGGAATACTTTTCATGACTAAATAAATGAAAGAAAAAGCCGCCGCCTGTCTGAATTCAAACGGGTCGGCGGCGTTTTTGATACGGAGAAAAGATGATTAAAAATATAATTTTCGATATGGGCAACGTGCTTCTTAAATATGATACAGACCTACCGCTCGGCGCGTTCTGCCCCGATGAGGAAGCAAAAAATTTTATTCGCCGTGAGCTGTTCGAGAGCGCGGAGTGGATAGAGGCCGACAGGGGAAACATAACCGACGGCGAGATGCTTGCGGCGGCCAAGGAGCGGGTGCCTAAAGAATATCATGACGCGCTAGAAAAATGTGAGCGCCGCTGGCCGGAGTTTCTGGACAGGATTGACGGCGCGCCTGAGTTCTGCCGCGCGATGAAGCGGAGCGGGAGGAAAATCTATGTCCTCTCAAACGCGAGCGGGCGATTCTATGAATATTTTCCGCGCTTCTACGATATCGACTTCTTCGACGGCGCGGTAGTCTCGTGCGACCTGCACATCATTAAGCCCGACAGGAGGATATACGAATATATCCTCGATAAATACGGGCTGAAAGCCGAGGAGTGTTTGTTTATAGACGACCTCGAAAGAAACGTGCGCGGGGCGGAGGAAGTCGGAATAAACGCCGTGAGGTTCGAAAACAACTACGGAGAGATAGCGAAAAAATACGGACTTTGACGGAGAGGGCTGCCGCTAAATGCGGCAGCCCCCTGTTTTTATGATTTCTTTTTTGTTTTTGTTTTTCGTCTGTGTTTTGCAAAGCAGATGACGCTTGCCGTGACAAGCCCCAAGCCAATAACGAGCACCCAATGCAGATAGTAGGTGTTGAGGAACGGAACGAACGAATAGACGGGCACGCGTGTTGTCGCCATGCGGTGTTCTTCGGATATCTGCGTTGTCCCGTCGGGGAGAATCTCCATCATCGGGCCGTGGTCGTAGGTAACTTTTTGATACGACTCAATGACCTGCGATAAAGTCAGCAGTACGCCGACGATTATGATTCCGAGCACGAGCGTGATTATGCCCGCGATGAGCAGCTGACGGCTCTGCTCCGCATTTTTGACCTTTTCTGCGGTGCGGGCTACTGCGGGGATGTCCTCGTCGCTGTCGAGTCCGTCCTTTATAAGATAGTCGGTCGTGACGCCGAAAAGCTCGCTTAACTGAACGATGTTGTCCGTGTCCGGGACGGCAGTACCCGTTTCCCTTAGTTAAAGATATTGTTTTATCTGAGTGCCAGTTGCTGCTGACACTCAGTTTTTTTGTATCAATCAATTTTGCCGACAAAGCGGTAGTAAATCTCTATTTTCTGTTCACGAAAGCCGTTATCGTATTTGACTGCTTCATGGACTACGATTTTATTGATCATGTTGTTCAGTAGTTCTGCGGTCAGTTCCGTAGGCTCAGAATACTGTTTGACAATCTCAATCCATTTCCTTGCATCTTACACGGACTGTTTGCTTTCTGATAAGGCCGCTTTGAGTTTCTGGATTTTTTCATCCAGTTCAAGCTGCTCCATCTGGTATTTCTGAGACAGCATATTGAAGTTGTACTCGGTAATGCGTTCGGAAACTCTGTCCTCATACATTTTGGCAAACAGCCTATCAACCTCTGTCTTGCGCTTCTCAGCTTTTGCAAGCTCCGCTGTGTGTTTCTTCATGGCAGCGGCTCTTTCCTTGTCTCCAGCCTTCAGGATGCTCTCTAAGAGCTTTTCTTCATCCTCTCGGACAGCTTTTGTCCAATGCTGAACTCGGAGCAATACATAGGTGTAAAGCGTATCGTAGCGGATATAGTGCATGGAGCATTTACCGGTGCCTTGTCCGTAATTACTGCAATGGTAATGACCATACGGCGTTTTATTCTGATGATTCTCACCATAGGCAAGAGACCAGCCACAGTCAGCGCATTTTATAAGACCGGAGAAAATCTTGGTAGTGCCATCTTTCTGCTTTCTTCTGCGGGAAGCAATCTGCTCCTGCACATGATAGAAAACATCTTTGGAAATGATAGGTTCATGTGTATTCTCGATACGAAACCATTCTTCCTTTGGCTTGCGGATTTTCTTTTTGTTCTTGTAAGAAATGTTGGTCTGCTTGTTGTGGATGCTGTTGCCGATATAGGTTTCATCTTTCAGAATTTCCTTTACCTGACCGATTGACCAATCGTACTGTTTTTCCTCTGGGGCATCTGCGTAGATGTGAGCAAATGTTCCGTATCGGGTGTAGTTGAGCCAACCGGATGTGGGAACCTTTTCTTCAATAAGCCTATGGGCAATACTTGCAGCACCGGAACCATGATAAGCAAGTTCAAAGATTTTCTCGACGATCCATTTGGTTTCCTCATCCACCACAATAGCATTTTTGATTTCAGGATGCTTCTTGTAGCCCAAAGGTGCGTAAGTACAGATACGTTGACCGGCAGCGTGCTTTGCACGAAGCGCAGCCTTTACTTTACGGCTGGTGTCCTTGGCAAACCATTCATTGAACAGATTTTTGAAAGGAACGCAATCACTGAGACCTTTTTCGGTATCCTCATTTTCTGTAACAGCGATATAACGGATATTCTTCTCTGGGAACACAAATTTCAGATAGTAGTCCATCATAACGTGTTCACGACCAAAACGGGAAAGGTCTTTTGTGATGATGCAGTTGATCCTTCCCGCATCCACATCGTCAATCATTCGCTGAAATGCTGGTCTGTCAAAATTCGTACCAGACCATCCATTGTCAATATACTCGTCCACCGCATGGAATTGGTTGTCACGGGCAAACTGCTGTAAAATGGTTCTCTGAGTTTCAATACTGACGCTGTCACCAAAGTTTTCATCGTCACGGCTTAATCTATAATATAGTGCGGTATTGTATGGTTGTTTCGTTCTAATCCTCCTTCTTTGAAACAACCCACGCTTACAATACTTCGTGTCTGTATTTTACTATATGCGGGAGCTGTTTTCAATTTTGTCACCTACAAACTTGACATTATTTTTTCTGTGTTTTCACCGCAAAACGGATTACATCTTCGATCACGTCGCCAACGGTCTTTCCGTTGTCTGCGAAATGCTCACTGATGGGAATGATTGTTTTACCAACAATCAGATAATTTACTCCATCCTCTGTGAAATAAACAGAAGTATTTTCAAGTGTAGGCTCCGGTTCTTTCCATTCATCATCAAATCGGTGGTTACATTCTTCGATGACTTCTGGTGGTGGATTGAAAATAGGATTGAAGCAGCTGCTCCATACATCCAGTTCATAATCGCTGTTTTCATAGTTGATTTCTTCATAAGCAATTTTGTGGTTCATTCATTTCCTCCTTCGTGTGTTGTCTGTTTACTTCCGCCCAATTCGGGTAGAAGTAAAACAAAAAAGCTGCCACACAGAGCATCAAGAAATAAGCACAAGAACACTTGCACTTATCTGATGGTTCTATGTAACAGCCAACGTGAAGAAGGACTCGTCCCTTCACAAATATGTCGGACTTCAAATCGGGTAATCCCGCAAAACTATAAAATCAATCTCGAACCGATATTCAATTTTCTGCGTTTATTCTACTGGATAATTGTAGAAAAAACAAGTATGTCGAGGAGTGCCGAAAAAACATTTTTCACTTCAGCGCAAGTTGCACAGAAGTTATTTTTTATCATGTTACTTCTGGACAAATTGGCCAGAAGATGCACTCTCGGAAACGCTCAGAATGAGCGAGCAGCCATCATCGAAAGATGATGTTCGAAGGGGATTGGGGATGTTGCCCCAACAAGCACTTTTTGCAAAAGCACCGAAAGGTGATTTTGTGAAAATGAGTGAACCTGTACAGGTTTACACTGCTTGCCAATTTGTGAAGGGGCAAAATATGGCTCTAATTTATTTCCAACTTGGGAATAATTCCGCTATGCCACCTGTGTCCAATTCGTCCACAAGCCGAAATGTTCTTTTCCCATATTTGAACTCGTGCCCAACTTGGGTACAAGTGAAATTAAGAGTTCTCACGATCGGACCTGTTCCCAAATCGGGAACAAGTCAAAGAGCAGGAACCGTACCTCTCGCCAATTTGGCGAGAAGTTATTTTTATTCCCGACGAGTTGTCGGGAAGCTGTATGGTAACTTCAGACCAACTTGGTCCTAAGAAATATTGTATCGTTGCAGAAAAATGACTTCGTCCCAAATTGAGACGAAGTCATTTCATATAATTTTTATACTATGCTACCCAGTTATAACCGGTCATTGCCTGATCCACAATATGATCAAATACAAGCGTACTTTTTCTCAAGAAAACTTCTCTGTCATAGCTTTCCGGCAAGAACTTATTTAGGATATAGACAATCTCACCTTTTACTCGCTCCTTTGGCTGCGGATCGTTTTGCCATCCCACAATGAACAACTCATTGCGTTTTTCTGTAAGTGTGTTGTAGAGTTCTTTTGCTGCCAACTTCACATGTTTTTCTTCATCGGCAGTAAGTTGCTCTTTTCTAAGAAGGTCAAACAACTCCAATTCAGCCTCCGACAATTCTTCCTTAATATGACGTTCTTCTTCGGTACGAAGTTCTTCCATCAATTTCAGAAGTTTCTCATAAAAATCATCGTTTTGAGAGCCACCAGCGTTGTACTCGTCAATGATGTTTCTAAAACGCTCCGCAAATTTTGTACGGGTTATGTTGCGTCGCAGCATTTTCTGAAGCTTTTCTTCGATGTATTTACGAAGATTTGCAATTTCAAGATTCTTATTCTTCAACCTTTTAAATTGAGACCGGAGTTCATCAATATCCAGTTTGGATAAATCAAGCTCTTTGCCTGCTTCTGTGATAGTGTATTTTCTCGCATCTGCTGCGGTAATAACACTCTGGTCCAGCAGTTCGTTGATTCTGGCTTGTGCCGCTTCAATTTTTTCAGGACGAATTTTGCCATCGATGATTCCCTTTAGATAAAGAATGGCATCTTTGTAAGCTGGCTCGAAATCCATCTTGAAAATATCTGGTCTAAGCGACTCGTACAGGCCATCGACAGTATTTGCCAACACAGAAAACTCATTCTTCACATCATCGTTGCCTACAATAATATTGGCGTAATCCTCAAAGATCGATAGATTCTTGAAGGTATTACCATCTTCAACGACTTTTCCAAGATCCACATTATGACTCAGGCAGAATACTCTTGTAAGATCAATCGCTTCGTATAACTGCTCCAGAAGTTTTTCTACATCCTTTACCGGCATTAAGCCACCGTCATCAGACGCATAATCAGCCAGAGCACGTTTCAGATACTTGAACACATCCAAATAGTCGATGATTAAACCACATTCCTTGCCGTTATATACACGGTTGGCACGGGCAATGGTCTGCATCAGCGTATGACCTTTCATCGGCTTATCCAAATACAAGGTGGAGACAGACGGTGCATCAAATCCTGTTAGCCACATAGCGCAGACAAACACCAATTGTAACGGATTGTTCGGGTCTTTGAAGTTATCCTCGATGTCAAAACCATTTTCATCAACCTTGTTCATACGGTCACGATGCGGTTTTATGGACAATCCTTCCGCTGCAAATTTAGCTTCTTCATCAGCATCTTCACTGATGACAACAGCCATTTCCACTTTGCGCATATAATCTACCAGATCTTTTAGGCGGAGCTTTTCAGCCGCATCTTTGGTTTTGGTGATCTGCGCATTTAGTTTTTTGATTTCTTCTTTCCAGTAGTAGTTTACTTTATCGTACATCTTCACAGCAGTAAACTTGTCTACAGAAATAACCATACCCTTTCCTCGGAAACCACGGCGAGGAAAATGGTAAACTATGTGCTGAGCAATGGCATCCAGACGATCATCACGCTTGATGACTTCCAGTTCCTTTGCATAGTGATTTTCCAGACGGCGCTGTTCTGCATCCGTCAGGTTTTCTTCTTCCAAAATTTCCGCAAAATCAGAATCAAGGAAATCGTTCTGCAACTCTACTTCAGGTACACGCTTCACATAGTAGAGCGGTACGGTAGCGTTATCCTTGATAGATTCTGCGAAATTGTATTCGCTGACATAATCACCAAACCACGCATTGGTCAGTCGCTTTGCTCCAAGCAGAGGTGTCCCTGTAAATGCCAGGAACTGTGCGTTCGGCAAGCCGGTGCGCATATTCTCCGCCAAATCCTTATACTGCGTACGATGGGCTTCATCAACGATAACAATAATGTCATCACGCTCAGACAAGACAGGATATTTCTTTCCCTTGTCATATCTGAACTTATGAATCAGTGTAAACAGAATAGATTTGTTGGTTTTCAGTTCTTCACGCAACTGCTTGCTGTTGGCAGGCTGCACCTTATCCTTATCGGTAATAAATTCGGTACGCAAGAAGTTCTTATAAATCTGTGTATCCAGATCTTCACGGTCAGTAACGATAAGGAAGGTAAAATTGCCAGTACATTTATGCTTAATCTTTCGGGCAAGCATAACCATGGAATAGCTCTTACCGCTGCCTTGGGTATGCCAGAACACACCCAGCTTACCCTTCAATTCCTCACGACGCAGGAAAGCATTGTAGGCATTGTTCACGCCAAAGAACTGATGATTCTTTGCAATGATCTTTGTTCTGCGACGATCGTAAAGAATGAAGTTTTCTATGTAATCCAGCAGATTTTTCGGTTCACAAAGACCGGCAATAAAATACTCCAAACTGGTACAGTTTTCTCGGATGGCTTTTCTGTCCGGGTTTTCCTTTTCGTTCTCCACCTTCAGCCATTCAAAGAAAAACTCATACCCTGCGGCAAAGCTTCCCAGACGAGTTTCCATACCATTAGACAGAACGCAAATCTGGTTGTAGTTGAATAGATACGGTATATCCTTCAGATAATTCTTCAGATTGATGTCATAGGCATTCTTCACCGGGATATTGCTGTTTTTCAGTTCAATGAAAACCAGCGGAAATCCATTGATGAAGATAATCAAATCTGGTCTGCGCCAATGCGTTTCTCCTTTGATCCACATTTGAGAAGCTACCGTAAATGTATTGCTCAAAGCATCGTTATAGGACAGCAGACGGAGGATATTGGAGGTTTTCTTGCCGTTCTTGTTGTATTCCACAGTGATACCGTTACGGATCTTCTGATAGTTCTCGTAATTGGTTTGCATTAGATCACCGGAAACTGGAGTGTGGCACAGCTCGTCCACCACCGTGCGAACAGTCTGTTCCGGAATATCCGGATTGATCCGGCATAAGCTCTCGAACATCACATCCGGCAGAACAACTTGCTTCTTATCTTTACGTCCGGTTCCGTCAGGAAGTGTGTCCGGTTCTTCTGTCATACAGTTCAGAACATTATAATCATGCCGCTCCTGCAAAGCCTTAATAGCAGCTTGCTCAATCATATCTTCCGTTATGATTTTCGGCATAAAATCACCTATCTTTCACGTATACCATCTTTTCTTTTGTGGATGTGACATACGACAAACATCCTAAACGCTGAATAATGTTTTTACTTGGGTTAAAAACACTTTAATGTCCTCCGGAACTTCTGCGGAAGTCATCTTTTTAGCTACATCATATTTGTTGCATCCAAATGCGATTTCTAAGCCATCTGTTTCTTTGGTGAAAACTTTTTTACCATCGCAAGTAATTATCGCATCAGGGGGAGTGGCTTCTGCATATCCATCATCATCTATTGCTAACGCAAATTTTTGTTGGATATGTTGCTTAACTTCTTCAACAGACTTTTCGGCAACTTCGGCAATAGCCCTGGGGCATAGTAGGTAGGACTCAATATTTTTACGTCGCCATTGCAAAAGTAGAATAGGACTGTCCGCCGGTAGTGTTATGGCCTTGTATTTTAGCCCATCACCTACCACATCGGGATTATCCATATCACGATCTCTTAAACTTACACACTTAAGATCTGGGATGATAGCCTTCAAATTATCAAAAATTCGCCTTCTTGTTGCATGATCGTCAGTATTTGCCCAATATACAATTTCATCAGGCAAAGTAATACCACATATATTACCAAGAATGGACAAAATTTTCTTATCGCTTTCGTTTTCAACGAAAATCAGCCGCTTGTATCTCTTTAATAAGTCTATTTTCGGGAAATATTCACTACCAATGCCTGCAAGAGTTGCGACACGTGATGTTTCTTCGGATAGATATTTTCGAGTATCCATGGAAAAGATAATTTCCAGCGGAGCTTGCTTTATCATTTCAACAGAGTGTGTTGAAACCAAAATCTGTTTCTCTTGATCATTCTCAACTGCTTGTCTCAGTTGATTTAGCAACTCACTCTGTAGGCTTGCATGTAAATGAGCGTCGGGCTCGTCCAACAACAGAATATCAATATTTGAACTATACAGAATGCTAAAAATACTGAGCCATTGTAAATATCCACTTCCTTGTGTGATAATATCACGAGGCGTATATTTGCTCTTATGTAATACAGTCAATTCTCCATCATTTTGGATCAGTTTTCTTTCATAGATTCTCAGCACAGTATGAAAATCTTCACTAAAGGGTTCAATTTCCAGCTGTGAGGAAAATGTCGAGCGTAAGTTGTTTTGCAGTTTTTGTAATGGGCTCGTTTCATTTAAGGTTTGTTTATCGGAATTACTTAATCGTTTTTTGCCTGCTAACAATGTGTCACGCATTTTTTTATCTTCCAAATAGAGATCGTATATCATATTGCGAATTACGGAACCCGCCATACCACGTCCCAAAAACGCACGTCTCTCTGCAATAGTTGCTTTATTCTCTTTGGGCAAAATACCTGCAAATGTCGGGAGATATACAACAGTAAGTAAATGATCTTGATTGCACAAGTTAGAATCAGTAACACGAATGAACAAACGATCATTAACCACCGAAAGACCTATTTCAAGCATTCTATCAATTTGATCTTTATAATCCCAAGTGCATTTTATTCTCATTATATACCCAGGATATGCATCGGGCCAAGCTTCTTTTTCAGCTGGAGAAAGCTGAGTTTTGAGATTTGTCCACAAATGGTTAAGTGAAGGTACTGCAATAGGCAAAAATTCTTCAGCACTCATTCCAAATCCTTCACCTTTTTTCCACTCATCTTGATTGAATATTTCACGACCTTTTTCGTGGAGCAAAATCATTTTACAAAATTCCCAAACAGAAAGTGCATGAATCAAGGTTGATTTACCAGAGTTGTTTCCACCAACAAGGAGTGTTAAGCCATTTGGTCTTAGAAAAAATTTCTGAGATTTATATTTCTTAAATCTTGTTAATTCTACTTTTTTGATCACTTTTACACCTCCAGTTTGCCGCTCATCAGGCGAGGCAACAACATATCACGCTGCGCTGCCAGATTTAGATTTTTCTGATGCGACAGCCGCTTCTGTTCCACAATAGGTGAAACTTTTTCTGCAAAAGCTTCCAGAATATCATCTTTAGGAACTAACAGTTTATATCTACGCATAAATGTCAAACCGACAAACTGCTGAGATGCACCATTCGTTTGAGTGCCGAAGATTTCTTGCATTGTCGAACTGGTCATCCAGTAATAAAGATATGCCGTATCTCTCATTGTTTCTGGCTTGAAAATGATTACATTTTTTACACTAAACTCACGGTTATAGTCAACAACACAACAGTTGCCCACTGTACCAATGTTACTAAAGAGGATATCTCCAGACTTTAATCCACTACGCTTTTTAATTCCTATGTGATCTGTTTCACTGATATTATAAGCAGCATCGAAATCAACAAATCCAGAAGAAATGCATCTGCCCGTAACAAGAGGAACACCCACATCTACAGGTTTCGGAGTATCATGGGTTCCATCTGTAACGTAACAAAATTCGTTCATTCTTTTAATTGCCCACCCCTCTGGTATTCCATCCTCAAACTTGGCATTTTCATACCCAGGGAAACGGAAACGGACAAACCACTCCTTATACAGCTCTTGTGCGGCTTGTTCCAATAGCTCGATTCTACGGCTGTTTGTTTCAATCAGGTCGTCATACGCAGAGAGAATATCTGCGATACGTTCTTGCGTAGGAAGATCCGGCAGATTGAGTTTTAGTCGCTGTATAAATCTCTTATCTGCACGCTGTCTACCACTTGCTCCGGTCATGCTGTTAATTGCAGGCAACACAACTGCATCGCTGGATGTCAGGTAATAAGTGAATCTGGCATCAGCTTTTTTCTTTTTTGCTCTGAAAACATAGAACTCCGTAGAGCCAAACGCAGCGTCACCATTAATAGATACTTTGGCAATCTTCCTATTCTCCAAACAAGGCGTAATGCGTGAAAAAACGGTGTCACCATCGCAAAACTTGCTGCTGCTTTGTCCATCATAAATTTTTACATCTTCGTTTGTCACAGAGCGACGAGTAGGGGACACCTTATCAATATCAATAAAAGGATAAGATTCGCCCTTTTTCAGCTTTACAGGCGGATTTACATCAATAATGTCTTCCAATCTTTTTTCTTCCCATTTACTCATTTTTCTCCGCCTCCTTTCCGTTATTTAACCAATCTGAGCAGGAACGAAAATCTCCAAAGCAACTGACTTTCTTCGGCGCAATGCTCTGCCCAGATAATCATATATTCAATGTTTTTTATTGCGTTCTCGTCTATACACTGTTTAAGAACACCATAGTTTTTGCGCACAAGTATATCATTGAAAACGCCACTATCTAACTGCTTATCAATCTGGTCTTTGGCAATATCTTTCCAAGCTTCATCGTTATATTCGCAGGCTTTCAACGCAATAGATGCAGTATTCTTCAGTGCAAGAAATTCATCTGCTTTTATATCATTCAGGTTCGACAGAATGATATAGGTAAGAATCTGATAAAAACCGTAGAACAAGCCAACTCGTTCTAAAATATCCAGTCCCGATTCAAATTCCCATAACAGACTGCTTCCAAAAGTCAAACCACCAACTATAACAGCAATCTCAAGGAACATCATAAATATCTGCCAAATTGTTTTAGATCGAATGTGTTTCTTTTTCATTTGGCTCATTGAAACAACTCCCGTAAATTGGCGGCAATTTTATTCTCCAATCCATGCGCTTCTTCGTTCAACTTGGAAAGAGCCGTGTAATATGCCATCATCCGCTCCTTGAACTCGTCCTGTGTTAAGCCATCGTCCTCAATTACGACACCAACATAACGACCTGGATTCAGAGAAAAGTCCTGATCGCCGATACTGTCATCTTCGTAACCAACAAACTTTCCGTTGTCATCGTAAACCTTACCGATGGCTGCTGACTTGCATAGGCCGACAACATCTCTGTATTTTCCTTCCGGGAAACGTTCTGTCAGCCAGTCAATATTGGATTGCCAGTAACTTTTAGGCATAATATCTTCATCGTCAGAGAGTTCTGGTGCATCTGCTAATTTTGCACGATAATCAGCCAACAGAGCTTCAAAGTCCTCAGTCTTGCCCTCGTAAAGTCTGGTAATGATGCCAAGGTTCCGAATCTGCTCATCGGAGAATTTACGGTGCGCACGGTCAATTTGAGTAAAAATATTTCTGGCATCAATAAACAGAATTTCATCCTTCTTTACTTTCGCCTTATCAAAGAACCACAGAGTAGCAGGCAGCGTAACAGAGGTAAACATATTGGACGGCAGTGTTACCATCTGGCTGATAATACCGCTTTCAATCAGCTTTATACGAATATCCTTTTCACTGTTACCTGCATCAGATGCAGAATTTGCCATAACCAGAGCAGCACGACCGGTATCGTTCAGCGCAGTTGCAAACTGATTGATCCATAGGTAGTTGCCGTTAGGAACGGTTTCCTTGGCATCTTTCTTTTTGTTTTTGGTTTTATTCTGAGGCACGCCGTAGGTATTAAAACGAGGCTGATCTTTAACCTGATCCAGCTCTACGCCGTCCACATTGAAAGGCGGATTAGCCATAACATAGTCGAAATTACCAAAGCTATCATAAGGATCACGATAATAGGAATTTGCGTGGGTAATGGTGCCACGGACATTGTTAAGGACAAGGTTCATCTTTGCCAGTCGAACGGTTGCGCCCGTCTTTTCTACGCCATAAGCACGCAGGTTCATCTGCTTGCCCTGAGCTTTGTGCTTTTCAATATAATGGGCGGTCTGAACAAACATACCGCCACTACCACAGGCTGGGTCGAGGATCCTACCCTCAGTAGGCGCAAGGACTTCAACCATGTAACGGACAACAGATGCAGGGGTGAAGAATTCACCGCCGCCCTGCCCTTCGGCCAGTGCAAATTCACCCAAGAAGTATTCGTATATCTCGCCGAAGATGTCCAGTTCCACATCAGCAGGAATGTCCTTGAAGTTCTTCAAGAGCTTTGCCAATACGAGCGGGTCATCCTCACTGTTAACGCTGTAATAAATGTCCTTCGGAAGAGTATCTTCCAATTCAGCGGTGTATTTCTCAACCGCTTCCATAGCTTCCTTCACCTTCTTGGCAAGATCTTCGCTTTCAGGCAAATTCAGCAGCCAATCATATCGAGCTTCTTCAGGCAGATAGAAACCGCATTTTTCGATAGCGATTTCATGGATAGGGCGTTCCATACGAGTACCCTTGATAGAATCAAACTCTGCCTTGATCTCAGGTTCGAACTTGCTATATTTTACATCTGCAAATCGCAGGAAAATCAAACCGAGAATAGGCTCGGCGTATTCCGTGGACTTCAAGCCAGAATTAGCACGTAGCTGATCGGCGGTTGTCCACAATGTATCCTTTAAGTTTTTCAACTGTTTATTGGTCATTTGTATTCTCCTCCGGCACATATTGCATTAAATCACCGTAATCGCAGTTCAATACGTCACAAATCCTACCAAGGATTGCAAGATTGACCGGTTCATCTCTGCGAAGCTTTGTCATTGTATTGGGAGCAATATCTGCCGCTTTTCGTAAATCTGCTTTACTCATTTTCTTATCGACAAGCAGTTTCCACATTCGGTTATATGAAATAGCCATGCGTCTACCTCCTGTTTCCGCTTTTACGCTTACTGTGTATAATAATAGCAAATATTGTCGCAATTTTCAAGATACATTCGCAACTATATGCGATGACAGCTTGATTTCTGTGATTGTACATAAATGGTCATTTTCTTTCAATTCCATTCCGGAACGGATAGGAAAGGATCAGTATCACTATAATCAGTATTATTAATATCAGTATTATTACATTGTGATTTTCACACTTCTTGAATTGTGAAAATCACAATTCTGGAATTGTCAAAAACACAATTCAGGAACTGTGAATCCACAGACAAAAGGCTGACCATGCAGGCCAGCCTTCATTTCAATTCATGGGTTTAGTTGTAACTGAGGCAACCACTTCTATTTGCGGATTGGATGGAACAGAGGACAGGAGGCACTGCATTTTACTTTCAAATTCTTTAGAGAACTGATGCTGACATTGTTCTGGTTCCGGTAAACTCTCATTCATTGCAAGAGCAAATTCCTCAGCCACCTGTTTCAATAATTCCTCGGACAACATATCACCCCCATCATATTCGTTTAACTATAATAACGATTAAAAACACCGATTTTGGACAGACGGAAAATATTTTTTGCATTTTGATAGATACAAAATGCCACCCGAAGGATCGCTCCTACGGGTGGCATCAAATCGTCTATGTTCTTTATTCTTCCATGACTTCCAACATCATTCTGGCACCCAGCTTAAAGCTGTTCTGGAATATCAGGCACTCCGTAATGGTTTGATGTTCTCGGACACAATCCGTGTATTTCTCGAACAATGCTTTCTGTTCGTCCGTCATAGCTACTCGGAGTTTTTCTTCATTCCGGCAAATCAGTTCCTGTAATTTCTTATACTCTTTACAGGAAGAAGTATCGTAGTCGGTAGGCTCAATATTGCCGTACCAAAATTCTTCAAGAATTTTCATACGATGTCCTCCTCATAGACCAGTTCCCGGAGGACACTTTCTTCCGCCTGTGCTTTCAAACTATTCATATGTGCTACCCATACAAGCTGCTGTGTTGCCTTGTCTGGTGCTGGATTCTTTTCCAACAAATCCGTCATCAACAACTCCATCATCAACAACTCCATTCGCTTCTCACAGGTCTGTTGTACTTCCCGCAGATGCGGGAACAGGCTCTCTGTCAGAATCATGTCGTTAAAAAGCATTGGTTTGTTCTGTTCCAAAAACGCTCTACGCATTCTGCCATATTTTCCAAGGGCCTGTGTACTTGTATATGACAACTTGATGTCAGGGATATAGTAATCACCGCATTGGGTATAAGTGAAGTTCTGAGCCATAATGATACCTCCAATAAATCTTTGATTTTCATATTGGAAGTAATGTAAGCGTGAGTTTTTGGTAGTTTCTTTAACTTCGGGAAACTCCGAGCTCCCATTTTGATACCGCCTGCCGCGAGACCGTTATCCTGTTTGCAAGCTCCTCCTGTGACCAGCCGCGCTCTTTTCTGAGCTTTTGCAGTTTTTCGGGGAAGTTCATGTTGCTGTACTCCTTTTTGATTACTTACTATATGTATATTGTAAAAAAATTAGCCCAATAGGTTTTGCTACCCAAGCATCTGATTCGATCATTTGACCATTATACTTAATTTGTATGCGTTTACAGTTTCCTTTCCGATTGTTGTACTTATATCGTGTTTAGTTTCAGCATCTTTTGAATAAGTTTCGGAAATATCGCAAGACCCGTAAAACCGGTCGGAGCCATATTTGTTTACATCGTAAAAGAGGTTTAAGCTATGGCGGACATTTCGAATTTCATATAATAATGCCATTGGTTCAAAAGGTGTTGAATTGTTAATATGTATGGTGGAAATTGAATCTTTATATTTAAGCTCGCTTGTATTATACTGGGAATTTTCTGCTTTTTCAAGCTTTTGCCAAAGCTAATCAACTCCTTGCTTTTTAGTTATTGCGTTTTCTGTGTAATAAAAAGAGTGTCGGTATCCGTATCGAAAACAAGAAACAAAGAGTTTTCGTAAAGCTCCATCTGTTTCCAAATATAGTTGCTATTCCAATTAGGACAATTTTCATCTGAAAGTTTCAAATCTGAAAGGGTTTCTTGGAAATGCTCTTCAAACGCAGGAGATTTTTTTGATGAAAAATCATTGAAAAACTCACTTCGCTCTTTAACTTCAAATACAGTGTAACGTACACCGTCATTATGTGAACTGTTTCCATCCTTTATATCAAGCTTTACTTTCATTTTGTCAGGAAGTTCGATATCCCAGTTCTGCTCATATATTCTTTTTGCCGAGTAATATAAATTCCCCGCAACATAAAGTCCGATTGGAATGGCAATTGCTAAGACGAGGACGAGGGCGATAATACATTTTTATTGTTAATAATGACGCTCCTTCCTGTAATGAGATGCTTCGTAAGTCGAGCGACTGTGCAAGCGATCAGGCAGTCAACGGCATCGCCACCTTTTTAAAATTTGTAACACAAATTGGAGTTTTCGATTGTTGTGTTACAATAATTATTATATATAAAGCAAAATTTCGGTCAACATATCAAAGCTTGCAATCCGTCAACCGGAGCTTACATTGAGTGTTTTTTCGGTTGCGGCGAAAAAAACAAAAAATTTTTTCTTTCGAAAACCCTCTATCTTGTCCGCATTTTGACTAAAATATCCATATATAGAGGGTCGATTTTTATCACGAAAGTTTTTGAAAAAATATTGCGAAAACCCTTGCAATACAAGGCTTTGTGTGGTATTATTATCAGGCATGATTGTGGGAAGTGGGGCAAGTACGCCCTAAACACAATCAGCTGATATGCGATGATGCAGAAGGTGGCCGTCCTTTGAGACGGGGAATTTCTGCGGAGTATGTCCGATTTTAAAACCGGGCGAAACAGGTCTGACTGCCGCACGGGGTGCGTTTCCCTCGCACCTTCGCTTGAGGCAGCAGTAATTGCATCTGCTTTCAACAAACCCGGAAATATCGTTTTCCGGTTTTTTAAAAGGGAAACGATGAAACACCCGGAGGCGTTGAAAGAAAAGAGCAATGCCCGCCAATTATTAAGGAGGCGCAAACAATGGCAGCAAAGGGAAAAATCAGAATCAGACTTAAGGGCTATGACCACAACCTCGTCGACAAGGCGGCGGAGAAGATCGTAGAGACCGCAAAGAGAACCGATGCTCAGGTTTCCGGTCCCGTACCGCTCCCGACAGAGAAGGAAGTCGTTACCGTCCTTCGCGCAGTCCACAAGTACAAGGACTCCCGCGAGCAGTTTGAGCAGCGTACACACAAAAGGCTCATAGACATCATCAGACCTTCAGCAAAGACTGTTGAAGCTCTTACCGGTCTTGAGCTTCCCGCAGGCGTGGATATAGAGATCAAACTCTAATACTCTAATACATTATATATATGCGTGAGAGCGCGAATATAATGTACGCCGCAGGTCAAGTTGGCGAGAGCCAACCAATAACCTAAAGGAGGAGAAAGGAACTATGCAAAAAGCACTCATCGGAAAGAAGATCGGCATGACTCAGATCTTCGATGCAAACGGAAACGTTGTTCCCGTAACAGTCGTCGAGGCAGGCCCCTGCTCTGTCGTTATGAAGAAGACTGTTGAAAACGACGGCTACGAGGCTGTTCAGCTCGGCTTCGGCGACGTCAAGGTACAGAGAGTCAACAAGCCCGAGAAGGGTCACTTCGACAAGGCGGGCGTCGCCCCCAAGAAGTCCCTCAGAGAGTTCAGACTTGACGACCAGTCGAGCCTCAACGTGGGCGATATCCTCAAGGCTGACGTTTTCGCTGTCGGCGATCACGTTGACGTTGTAGGTACAAGCAAAGGTAAGGGCACCGCAGGCGCCATCAAGAGATGGAACTTCTCCAGACTCAAGATGACTCACGGTACCGGCCCCAACGCAAGACACGCCGGTTCTCTCGGCGCGTGCAGCGATCCCTCGAGAGTTTACAAGGGAAAGAAGCTCGCAGGTCACCTCGGCCACGAGAGAGTTACTATCCAGAATCTTGACATAGTCAAGGTCGACGCTGAGAACAACCTTATCGCCATAAAGGGCGGTATCCCCGGCCCCAAGGGCGGCCTCGTTCTCATCAGAGACAGCGTTAAGAATGTGTAAGAAAGGAGTAGAGTTTAATGCCTAATTATTCAGTTTTTGACAAGACCGGCAAGAAGGTATCGGACATTGCCCTTTCGGACGCGATCTTCGCAATCACCCCGAACGCTTCGGCAATGCACCTCTGCGTGGTAGCATATTTGGCAAACCAGCGCCAGGGCACTCAGTCTACCCTTACACGCGCTGAAGTCAGAGGCGGCGGCAAGAAGCCCTGGAGACAGAAGGGCTCGGGCCGCGCAAGACAGGGCTCCATCAGGAGCCCGCAGTGGACCCACGGCGGCGTCGCACTCGGCCCCAAGCCCCGTGAGTACGGCAAGACAGTCAACAAGAAGGTCAGAAGACTCGCTATGAAGTCCGCTCTTTCTTCCAAGGTTGCAGCCGAGGAGCTTATCGTCCTCGACAGCCTCGAGATGAACGAGATAAAGACCAAGGAAGTTGTCAGCGTTCTCAAGGCTCTCGAGACCGGCAAGAAGGTTCTCATCGTCCTTCCCGAGAAGAACGAGACCGTCTACAGAAGCGCTCGCAACATCAAGGGCGTCAAGACCACTCTTGTCAGCACACTCAATGTTTACGATATCCTCAACTGCGATTCTCTCGTAGTGCTCAAGGATGCCGTATCTAAGATTGAGGAGGTATACGCATGAGCAAGATAGCACAGGACATCATCCTTCGTCCTATCATCACCGAGGAAAGTATGCTCGGTACAGCGGACAAGAAGTACACCTTCTCCGTTGCAAAGGACGCAAACAAGATAGAGATAGCCAAGGCAGTCGAGGAGCTCTTCAAGGTCGAAGTCAAGAGCGTCAACACTGTTAACTGCCGCGGCAAGAAGCGCCGCTACGGCCGTTTCGAGGGATACACTTCCTCGTGGAAAAAGGCTATAGTGACCCTCACGGAGGACTCCAAGACCATCGAGTTCTTCGACGGCATGATGTAATAATCAACCAATAATCCGGCGGTAAAGTATGGAGGGTCGACACCTCCGCAAAGCCGCTATAAGGAGAGTGAAACCAAATGTCGATCAGAGTTTACAAGCCGACAACAAACGCTCGTCGTAATATGTCGGTCACAGATTACTCCGGGCTGTCAAAGGTTGCTCCCGAGAGAAGCCTTCTCGCTCCTCTCTCCAAGAATTCCGGACGCAACAGCTACGGCAGAATCACCGTTCGCCATCGCGGCGGCGGAAATCGCAGAAAGTATCGTATAATCGACTTCAAGCGCGATAAGTTCGATGTTTCCGCGGCTGTTAAAACACTTGAGTACGATCCCAACCGTTCAGCTCATATAGCTCTGCTTGAGTACGCCGACGGCGAGAAGAGATACATCATCGCTCCCGCAGGCCTCTCGGTGGGCGACACGGTTGTCGCAGGACCCGACGCCGATATTAAGGTCGGCAACGCACTTCCCCTGACCAACATCCCCACCGGTACCTTCGTTCACAATGTTGAGCTTTATCCCGGCAGAGGCGGTCAGCTGGCAAGAGCGGCGGGCAACTCCGCACAGCTCATGGCTAAGGAAGGCGCATACGCCCTTCTTCGTCTGCCCTCGGGCGAGCTGAGAAACGTTCCCGCCTCCTGCATGGCAACAATCGGTCAGGTCGGCAACGTTGACCACGAGAATGTTAAGATCGGTAAGGCAGGCCGCAACCGTCACCTCGGTTGGAGACCCACCGTCCGCGGCTCCGTCATGAACCCGAACGACCACCCGCACGGCGGCGGTGAGGGCAAGAGCCCGATCGGCAGACCCGGTCCCTGCACTCCGTGGGGCAAGCCCGCACTCGGCTATAAGACGAGAAACACCAAGAAGGCCTCCGATAAGCTTATCGTGAAGCGCCGCAACGGCAAGTAAGTCGAGAAAGGAGCAGAAATAATGGGCAGAAGCGTTAAAAAAGGACCTTTCGTGCAGCCTAAACTGCTCGAGAGAGTCGTGGAGATGAACAAGACTGGCAACAAGCAGGTTCTCAAGACCTGGAGCCGCAGCTCCACAATCTTTCCCGAATTTGTCGGCCACACCTTCGCTGTTCATGACGGACGCAAGCATGTCCCCGTGTATGTAACAGAGGATATGGTTGGACATAAACTCGGTGAATTCGCACCGACCAGAACTTTCAAGGGTCATGCGGGTTCCAAAACAACAAATAACGGTAAATAATCAGTCGAAAGGAGTGTGTAACAATGCAGGATAATACAATGCCTCAGGCAGTGGCTAAGGCAAACTATGTGCGCATTGCTCCCCGCAAGGTTCAGATAGTGCTCGACCTTATCCGCAATCAGCCGGCAGACAAAGCGCTGGCAATTCTCAAACACACGCCCAAGGCTGCGTGTGAACCGCTTCTTAAACTTTTGAAGTCCGCTATAGCGAACGCTGAGAACAAGAACATGGACACTTCCAATCTTTACATCAGCGAGTGCACTGTAGGTCAGGGACCGACCCTCAAGAGAATAAGAGCGAGAGCTCAGGGCAGAGCGTTCAGAATCAACAAGAAGACGTCGCACATCACCCTTGTGCTCAAGGAAGCGGAATAAGCGAGGAGGAGGTTAAACAATGGGACAGAAAATTAATCCCACCGGTCTTAGAATCGGTGTAATTAAAGACTGGGAGTCACGCTGGTACGCAGATCCCAAGGATTTCGGCGATACCCTCGTTGAAGACCACAAGCTGCGTGAATTCCTCCTTGAGCTCCTTGCTCCGGCAGGCGTGCCCAAGATCGAGATAGAGCGCAATTCCAAGAGAGTCAACATCAACATTTTCTGCGCAAAGCCCGGCATGGTTATAGGCAAGGGCGGCGCTGAGATAGAGAAGCTGAAGAAGCTCTGCGAGAGCAAGCTCGGCGGCAAAGAGGTTTCGCTTAACATCGTTGAGATTAAGCAGCCCGACCTTGACGCACAGCTCGTCGCCGAGAATATAGCTGCTCAGCTTGAAAGAAGAGTTTCCTTCCGCCGTGCTCTCAAGCAGTCCATCGGACGCACCATGAGACTTGGCGCAAGAGGTATAAAGACTCAGGTTTCCGGCCGTCTGGGCGGCGCGGAAATAGCTCGTACAGAGCAGTATCATGAGGGTACCATCCCGCTGCAGACCATCAGAGCGGACATCGACTACGGCTTTGCGGAGGCAAAGACCACTTACGGCCGTATCGGCGTCAAGGTCTGGATCTACAAGGGTGAGGTTCTTCATGACAACCGCAGCAATACAGGCAGAAGAAGATCATCACGCAAGGAAGGGGGAGCTCGCTAATGCTGTTACCCAAGAGAGTTAAGCACCGCAGGGTACAGAGAGGCAGAATGACCGGTAAGGCCATGAGAGGCAATAAGGTCTCCTACGGCGATTTCGGTCTCGTAGCTCTCGAGCCCGCCTGGATCACCGCCAACCAGATCGAGGCAGCCCGTATCGCAATGACCCGTTACATCAAGCGTGGCGGTCAGGTCTGGATAAAGATTTTCCCCGACAAGCC
>ENA-OPDF01000301-OPDF01000301.1-human-gut-metagenome-genome-assembly--contig:-NODE-301-length-37624-cov-2.504458_pt1 | contig 37624 bp, 18 predicted proteins | sample MGYA00241575_ERZ501501 | MGnify/ENA primary metagenome ERZ501501 (study PRJEB25962, sample SAMEA1972229) | human gut metagenome | biome: human gut; feature: human-associated habitat; material: faeces... | reverse complement strand
AAATATGATGAGGCCCTGGCACTCTTCAATTCTACCCGGCTCGATCTGCTGGGAAATGAGGAGCGCGACGACCGCACCTACCAACTGGCAACCTGCTACATGAAGACTGATAATCTGAAAGAAGCCGCCATCTGGTTCGAAACGTTACGTGCCAGCAGTCCCAAATATGCAAAGGACTGCAGTTACTATCTCGCTTATATCCGCTACACTCAGAAGCGTTATGATGAAGCGTTGAAAGACTTCCTCCCTTTGCAGGACGACCCGAAGTACAAAGAACTCGTACCTTACTACATAGCAGAAATCTATGCTATCAAAAAGAACTATGATAAGGCGCAGATCGTAGCACAAAACTACCTGTCGGCCTATCCGAACAACGAGCACGCTGCCGAGATGTACCGCATTCTGGGAGACGCTTACTACCATTTCGGACAATATCACCAGGCAGTGGAAGCATTCACCGGCTATCTGGACAGAGATCACTCTGCTCCCCGCCGGGATGCACTTTATATGCTGGGACTCTCCTATTACCAGACAAAAGTCTACCCCAAAGCAGCCGAAATGCTGGGACAAGTGACAACCGCCAACGACGCACTGACCCAGAATGCTTACCTGCACATGGGACTTTCATACCTACAGCTGGCAGAAAAAAACAAGGCACGTATGGCTTTCGAACAGGCAGCCGCCTCCAACGCCAACCTGCAGATTAAGGAACAGGCCGCTTACAACTATGCACTTTGCCTGCACGAAACATCCTACTCCGCTTTCGGTGAATCGGTTACTGCTTTTGAAAAATTCCTCAATGAATTCCCGACTTCTCCGTATGCCGAGAAAGTAAGCAACTATCTGGTAGAAGTTTATATGAATACCCGCAGCTACGAAGCTGCTTTAAAGTCAATCGAACGGATCGCCAAGCCGAGTGCACAGATCATGGAAGCCAAACAAAAGATTCTCTTCCAACTGGGTACACAGTCATTTGCCAATGCCAATTTCGAACAGGCTCTCCAATATCTGAACCAGTCCATCGCCATCGGGCAGTACAACCGCCAAACAAAGGCGGACGCTTATTACTGGTGCGGAGAATCTTACTACCGCCTCAACCGGATGATGGAAGCCGCCCGCGATTTCAACGCTTACCTGCAACTGACCACGCAGCCAAATAATGAAATGTATGCGCTCGCCAACTACAACCTAGGATACATTGCTTTCCATCGTAAGGAGACAACCAGGGATTATGCGCGTTTCGGTATTAAAGTCTATGTCGGATACCAAAAGTATATCCAACTGGAAAAAGGCGAAAACAGAACAGCGCTTGCAGATGCCTACAACCGTATCGGAGACTGTCATCTGAATGTACGCAACTTTGAAGAAGCCAAGCACTACTACTCGCAAGCCGAACAAATGAATACTCCTTCCGGCGATTACTCCTTCTATCAGCTGGCACTGGTATCCGGTTTACAGAAAGACTATACCGGTAAGATCACTCTTCTGAACAGACTGGTCGGCAAATATCCTTCTTCTCCATACGCAGTGAATGCCATCTACGAGAAAGGACGTTCTTATGTACTGATGGATAACAACGGTCAGGCTATTACCTCTTTCAAGGAATTGCTGGAGAAATATCCCGAAAGCCCCGTCAGCCGGAAAGCTGCGGCTGAAATCGGTTTGCTGTATTATCAGAACGGTAACTTCGACCAGGCAATCAATGCGTACAAACAAGTGATTGAGAAATATCCGGGCAGCGAAGAAGCCCGCCTGGCAATGCGCGATATGAAATCTATCTATGTAGATTTGAACCGTATCGATGAATTTGCGGCTTTAGCCAATGCGATGCCGGGACACATCCGCTTTGACGCCAGCGAACAGGACTCACTTACGTATGCGGCTGCCGAAAAGATTTATGCACGTGGCAGAACAGAAGAAGCCAAGAGCAGCCTTAATAAATATCTGCAAACTTTCCCAGAAGGAGCATTTAGCCTGAATGCACATTATTACCTCTGCCAAATTGGAAATGAGCAGAAGAATTATGATATGGTGCTCCTCCACTCCGGAAAATTGCTTGAATATCCGAATAATCCATTCGCAGAAGAAGCGCTGATCATGCGTGCGGAAGTTCAGTTCAACCAGCAACAGATGGCAGAAGCTCTGGCAAGCTACAAGATGCTGAAAGAAAAAGCGACCAATGTAGAACGCCGCCAGCTTGCCGAAACCGGCATCCTGCGCTGTGCCTTCCTGCTGAGAGACGATGTGGAAACAATTCATGCAGCAACCGAGGTGCTGGCTGAAGCCAAGCTTAGTCCGGAACTGAAGAATGAAGCTCTCTATTATCGTGCGAAGGCTTATAAGAATCAGAAAGCGGACAAGAAAGCATTGGATGATTTCCGCGAACTGGCCAAAGATACCCGTAATTCTTATGGTGCCGAAGCTAAATACCAAGTTGCCCAAGCACTTTACGATGCCCAAGAATATGCAGCGGCAGAAAAAGAGCTGCTCAACTACATCGAACAGAGTACGCCACACGCTTATTGGCTGGCACGCAGCTTTGTCCTCCTGTCGGACGTATATGTCGCTATGGGTAAAGACCTCGACGCACGCCAGTATCTGCTGAGTCTGCAACAGAATTACCAGGGCAATGACGATATCGAGAGCATGATTGAAGACAGACTAAAGAAACTAAACAAGTAAAGATTGAAAAGTATGAAACGAACTCTTTATATAGCAGGAGGCTTTACACTGGCATTTCTGATGCCGTTCAACCTTCAGGCACAGAATACTCAGCCGAAAGATACGACCATGAACCGCACGGTCGTCGTAGAACAGGAATATAATCCCGACATTCTGGATGCTTCCAAAGTGAATGTGCTGCCCAAAGTGGAAGAACCTACCGTCAGCAAAAAGGAAGTGGAATATGCCACTACTTTCTTCCCGGCTACCTCTATTCCTGCCGACCTAATGCGTCCCTATGTAGGAACGGAAGTGCAGCCCGGCAGCAAGCCCGGATATATACGCGCCGGATATGGAAACTACGGTAATCTGGATCTCCTTGCCAATTACCTGTTCCGTCTGTCGGACAGGGACAAGTTGAACGTCCGCTTTCAGATGGACGGAATGGATGGCAAACTGACTATGCCGGAAGCAGACACGAAATGGAACGCTTATTATTACCGTACCCGTGCGAATATCGATTATATCCACCAGTTCAACAAAGTAGATTTCAACATCGCCGCTAATTTCGGACTCAGCAATTTCAACCTTTCTCCGGTTCAGCCCGGCAAGCAGAAGTTTACTTCAGGAGACTTCCATCTGGGAGTAAAATCGACAGATGAAAATTATCCCATACAGTTCGAAGCGGAAACCAATCTGATGATGTACAACCGTCAGAACAATAACACTTTCTTTTTCAATGACAAAGTCGGAGAAACACAAGTGCATACCAAAGGATTGATCAGCGGCGCTATCAGCGACGAACAGAGCATCAACATCGGATTGGACATGCGTAATCTCATCTACAATAAAGACCTGAAACTTGCTGACGACCTCCAGGTATATGAGAACCGTACCGCTCTGGAACTGAATCCGCATTATAAACTTAGCAGCGACAGCTGGAATCTGCGTGCAGGAGCCAATGTAGATCTCTCATTCGGCAGCGGTAAATCATTCCGCGTGTCTCCGGATGTAACAGCACAGTATATCTTCTCCGACAGCTACGTACTCTATGCGCAAGCTACCGGAGGCAAACTGGTCAACGATTTCCGCAGACTGGAAACGATCTGTCCTTATGCCTTGCCGGCAGCCCCTATTCTTGATACATACGAACAGCTGAATGCAGCGATAGGATTTAAAGCGAGTCCTTATCCCGGATTATGGATCAATCTGTATGGCGGTTATCAGGATTTGAAAGACGATTTCTTTGAGGTACAGGAAGAAACATTTGTCAACTATGATCCCTCACTTGCCGGTGATGCTCAGGAAGGGAATTCCTCGTCTCCGGTCACAGCACATCAATATCTGAATCTGGAATTTAGCAATGCCAACAACTTCTACGCCGGTATGAAGATCAGCTATGAATACAAAGACCTCATTGCATTGTCCGCTGCTGGAACTTACCGTAACTGGGATGCGAAAGAAAAATACAGCCTGTATATGAAACCCGCCTGCGAAATTAATTTCAGCGCAGACTTCCGCCCGATCACAGGACTGAATATCAATCTCGGTTACGATTATATCGGACGCACAAAGGTAGAAGGCATTAAAGCCGCAGCAGTCAGCGACCTGCATGCCGGAGCCAGCTATAATGTGTTCAAAGGAGTATCCGTGTATGCCCGGATTAATAATATCCTCAATAAGAAATACCAGTATTATCTGGGCTATCCTACAGAAGGTCTTAACTTCCTGGGAGGATTAAGCTTCAGCTTCTAGACAAGACATATTCTCCAAAGAGAAGAACCAATCAGATGCCCATCCTGTTATTGCCTATGTGCAACATAACAGGATGGGCTTTTTTATTGTTCCTTACAAAGCCTCCTTTTCCATTCCGTCTATAATTTTGTATCAAGGTCTACCCATTTGTTACAGATAGTGTTTCTAGCTATTTGTGCACCTAATTTGGTGAATATTGCACGTCCATTTTTCACATCACCCCTAATTTTGCATCATCATTAAAAGATAAATGAAGTTAACCTTATTGCACATAAGCAAAGGATATATTTAGAAACTGAAGAGAGAATAAAGAGAATAAAAGTCACCCCCAACCCGGTTGACCTAACTATAAACTAAATATATTATTAACCTAATTAAATTAAACAGTATGAGAAACGCGCTCAATTTAAGATTCTGCTTTCTTGTTACGTTTCTTTTATTCATACCGTTGATGTATGCCTTGCCCCCGGAAGGTATCACAATTAAGGGTAGAGTAACGGATGAAACACTCAAAGAAGGCGTTCCTGGAGCTAATGTGACTGTGAAAGGCACGAGCATTGGGACAATCACAGACTTTGACGGTAACTTTACGATCGTCGCCCCAAGCAAAAAATCCGTATTGAACATTTCCTTTATCGGGTATGTAACCCAGGAGATCGTGGTCGGAGACAGGACAATCATCAATGTTTCCTTAAAAGAAGATGCACAGAACCTCGGTGAAGTGGAAGTTGTAGCTATCGCCTACGGTAATCAGGACAAGCGCATGCTTACCAGTGCCGTCTCCTCCATTGACAACAAAGAGTTGATCAAATCTCCGGCAACAAGTATCACGAACCTCCTCGCAGGAGCATTGCCGGGTGTATCTTCCGTACAGACTACCGGACAGCCTGGTAAAGATGCTGCTGCCATCTACGTACGTGGTGTCGGTTCATTAAATGATTCACAATCCAAGCCCTTGGTTTTAGTAGACGGAATAGAACGTGAGTTTTCACAAATCGACCCGAACGAAATCGAAAGTATTTCAGTATTGAAAGACGCCTCTTCCACCGCTGTATTCGGAGTAAGAGGTGCTAATGGCGTTGTATTGATCACCACCCGAAGAGGTAAAGCAGGCAAAACGCAGATTTCCGCCAGCACCAAACTGGGTCTGCAACAGCCCATCTCACTGGTAGAGCAGACCGGAAGTTACGAGTTCGCACGCTTCTGGAATATGAAGCAGGAGATGGACCACGTTACGAATCCTAAGTTATACTTCACTCCGGAACAGGTAGAAGCCTATCGCACCGGCTCAGACCCCATCATGTATCCCAGTATGGACTGGAAGAAGTATATTTTTAATAATATCTATCTTCAAAGCCAGAACAACCTAAATATCTCCGGCGGTAGCGATAATGTACGATACTTCATCTCAGTAGGTTATACTTATCAGAACGGACTTCTGAAAGAACTTCCCGGACAAATGTACGACAATAACTATCGTTACAACCGCTATAACTACCGCGCCAATATCGATGCCAATCTGACCAAGACCACTTCGATGAAACTCGGTGTCGGTGGTGTTTTAGGTAAGATACAGGAACCGCGCAGCGTCGTTTCGGGTACAGGAGAAGACCAGAATCCTTGGGTAATCGCACAGATCTGGTCACATCCGTTTGCCGGACCGGGATTTATCAACGGAGTACGTACACTGATTCCTAAAGATATGGTTCCGCTGGGAGAAGTGATGCGTGACGGTATGTTCGTATTCTACGGACAAGGTTACAATCAAACGTATGACACGACATTGAATCTGGATTTGGACATCACACAGAAACTGGACTTTATCACTCCGGGACTGAGCGTTTCCGTGAAAGGTGCTTACGACAATAAATTCAAACTGGAAAAAGTACGTACGGGAGGCGCCATCGAAGCGCAGACTGTGTACTACAAATCATACTTTGACACCAACGGTACGATGTCACAGACCGATCCCGACTACGATAAATCACTTATCTATGTACCCAGCGGCAGCGATACTCCGCTCACTTACTCGGAAAGCAGCGGACGCGGACAGAACTGGTATCTGGAAGGACGTATCAACTATGACCGTACATTCGGCGACCACAGAATATCCGGTCTGTTCCTTTACAATCAGTCGCGTAACTATTATCCGGACAGCTACACTTATCTGCCCCGTAACTACGTAGGATTGGTAGGACGTGCTACTTATGCCTATCAAAGTAAATATCTGCTCGACGTAAACGTCGGCTACAACGGTTCGGAGAACTTTGCTCCGGGCAGCACACGTTTCGGTGTATTCCCTTCCTTCTCTGCCGGATGGATCGCAACTGCCGAGAAGTTTATGGAAAACCAGAAAATCGTAGACTACCTAAAACTCAGAGCATCCTGGGGACGTGTAGGTAACGACAAGGGAGTAGACTCACGCTTTATGTACATGCCTGCCGTATGGGGATCATCGGGCAGTTACAGCTTCGGTGTGGACAATCCGATTTCCCAATCGGCAGCAGCCATCTCACGTATGGGTAACCCGGCAGTAACCTGGGAAACAGCCGACAAGCAGAACTACGGTATTGATCTTAAGTTCTTCAACAGCCGCCTGTCCGCTACCTTCGACTACTTTATCGAACACCGCACAGGCATTCTGATCTCTCCGGAATCGACCCCAAGCATCATCGCAACTGCACTGCCTAACCCGAACATTGGTAAGGTAGACAACCACGGTTACGAAGTTTCTCTCGGCTGGCGCGATAAGATCGGAAAGGATTTCACCTATAATGTGGATGCCAACGTCTCTTTCGCACGCAACAAAATCCTCTATATGGACGAAGTGCCCAAGCAATTCTCTTATATGAACCAGACCGGTGGCTCTACCGGACGCCAGACCGGAGTATACAACTACATCCGTCTCTATCAGTACAGCGACTTCATCACCGGAGCCGACGGCGAACTGACCTTAAAGCCGGAACTGCCTCAGCCTTATCAGAAGGTATATCCGGGTGACGCCATGTACGCCGACCTCAACGGAGACCACATCGTGGACGGTAATGACAAGAGCGTAGCAGGTTATGCTACCCGTCCGGAATACGTTTTCGGCATGAACATGGGATTCGACTGGAAAGGATTCAATTTCACCATGCAATGGGTGGGTTCCAAGAACGTTAACAGAATGTATGACATCGAATACCGTATCCCTTATACGAATGCCGGAAAGCGTGGTTTGCTGACCTACTTCTACGATGGTTGCTGGACCCCGGAAAACCAACTGGGAGCTGTTTATCCACGTCCATCAGAAGAATCGGAAAGCTGGAACTCCGAACCCTCTACCCTCTGGTTGGTGGATGCTTCCTATCTCCGCTTGAAGAGCCTGAGCTTCGGTTATACCATCACCGGAAAGAAATTCCTGAAGAAACTGGGCCTCAGCTCACTCGGATTAAACTTCAGCGGCTACAACCTGCTGACCTTCTCACCGCTTAAATATCTTGATCCGGAAAGTGATCCTAACCGATTCGGAGATTATCCGCTGATCAAAGTATATAGCTTCGGTTTAAATCTTAACTTCTAAAAAACGACTGTATGAATAGAATAATAAAAGGACTCGGAATAGCATTGGGTTGCGTACTGATAGCCTCCTCCTGTTCTGAAATCAGCTTCGGGGATAAATTTCTGGGCGACCAGCCTGAGAGTTCCGGAGCGACTACCGAAGAAATGTTCTCTTCGAAAATAAATGCCGAAAAGGTGCTGACAAAAGCATATACCGGATTACCTTACGGGCTACCGACCGGCTCTGACTACAAATTGGGTGTGAACATACTTGAATCAATCACAGACTTATGTTACAGTTTCCGTGACAATATCAGTGATGGGCCTGTCAAGCTCTATTACAACGGAGCACTCAGTGCCAACAACGTCCCAAAGAATTCTGCTTACCGTTATGGAAGCAAGTCTGACTGGACCACCATCCGTTACGCTTGGTTATATATCGAGAACGTAGAGAAAGTGCCCGACATGACAGCCAGCGAGAAAAGTGAACGGATCGCGGAAGCCAAAGTTTTGATCTCCCTCTGCTATTTCGAAATGCTGAGCCTTCGGTAATAGATGGACACAAAGTCTTCAACCGAACAAAGAAATCGGGATGTACCTTTACAAATTGCATTTTAAAGAAATCCCATTCATCGTCGGTCCCCAAGTGCATTCTTATATTGTTACTAATTTGCAAAGCCGTGTTCGATTGAATATTTCCGGCATCTTTTTCTTTTTCCAATTCATCGACAAGAGATTTCAATACTTGGTTCTTCTCCATGATGATCAACGAATTGGAGGCAAGCTCCCTATCTTTGTACTCCAATTCCACTTTGAAACAATTATTCTGCAACATCTCATTCTCCAACCGAGTCACCAATTCTTTATTTTCCAACTCTTTCAATTGTTTCTTTATCTTCTCCTCCCTACTCTTTTTCCAAAATATATAACAAATCAATGAGGCAATACAAAGTATGAATGCACAAACGACAAGAATCAAAACGAACCGGAACCTGCCTCTTTCTTCCGCCTGCTGCAATTCGAGTTCCTGTTTCTCTATGGCCGCCCGACTTTCCATACGTCTAATCTCAGCCAAACTGTTTACTTGATCCAACGAATCTTTATATTGTTCATACTTGTTCAAATAAACATAAGCACTGTCCTCCTGCTGTATGGCAGCAAAACATTCCGACATATTCTTTATGACAGGGACGATGAGGTCGATATTCCGAATATTCATTCTACGGCATGCCTTTCTATAATAATACAAAGCACTATCCGGTCTATGATTATTTTGGTAAAAACGCCCCATAAAACACTCCGACTGAATCAACAGTCTTTTATTCGCAAATTCGGTAGACAATCGATACGCTTCTGAAACATACTTTTTACTCAGAGGTACACCATGTTCAGTCAACAATAACAAAGTATTGATATGGAAAGATGTATCTTCAACACAAACAGGATTTTCCAACAGCTTATAAAGAATTTTTTCGGCCTGCACCTCTTCATTCATCGAATATAAAACGTTCGAAATATTCAACTGGTTTTTTGCCCGATAAACCGGCTTATTCAGTTTCTTATAATAAGAATCTGCTTTCTGCAAATACTCCAACGCCTTAGGATAATCTTTCAGGCGACTCAGTATATTTCCCATATCGATATAAGCATGTGCCAACATGAACAGATTATTCGTCCGGGCATAATACTCCGATATTTTCTTTAAATTCTTATAAGCAACATGCGGCTGATTTTTATGCATAATTGTCCATAAATGAAAAACACGCATATAATCATAAACATAACGTATGGAATCTACCTGCTGATAGGCCTCATCAATTAAATGAATTGTAGAATCGGAATTATTCTTTTTAAGCTGCGACCTTGCATCCCAAAATTTAGCTCGCCACAGGTACATCGGTTCTTTATGGTGAGCTCTGGCTATGGTATATAATTCCTGTATCAACGAATCCCGATAATAAATACTATCGGTAGATATAAATTCCAATTCAAGCACATCTGCAATCGAATCGAATGTATTATCGATAGGCTTCCAATACGTCCCTATAACCTCACGCCCCCAAAAGTTAAAGGAATATAACCATAAACAAACGAATAAAAAACCTCTTTTCATGATACAAATATACGAAAAATGCCATCTGTCCACCGATTGTCCATTCTTTTTTTTCGAGAAAAGCAGCATATTAGTTTACATTTGTATATTAAAACTAAAAAATAGTGGTTAATATGAGAAAAGAAAAACTTTTTCATTTATTAGTATTATTAGGATTTACCTTATTATCCATGACCATCTCTGCCCAAACCGACAGTCGTGATGTTTACGGTTGGCTGAGATATGACGATTACAACCAAGACGAATACGGTATTTGTAAATTCAAAACCGATGCGGCCAATGACATTCAACCCGTATGGCCTTACGACCAAGCAAGAGTAGCCTGTGCAGGTGCATTCGCCGAAGGATTCTATTATGTTTATCTATATGAGACCGACGGTTATAATGCCACCCCTTATTCATTCAATCGCATAGATCTTTCCACCGGAGAGTCCACACAGGTCGCAGATTATAGAGGCATGCCATTTTTATTTCAGGATATGACATACGACTATTCGACCCAAACCATGTATGCCATCGGGTATGATGAAAGCGTCTATACAACACTGCTATTGAAAGTAAATCTAACCACCGGAGAAACGACCATTGCAGGAGAAATAGGCGAAAGCAAATATGTAGCCTTAGCCTGTTCTTATGAAGGTCAATTATATGCCATCGATGTAGACTATGGAGATTTATGGAGTATCGATAAATTCACGGGGGCAGCCACAGACATCGGCTATACCGGTGAACGGGTAAGCGAGGATCTTCAATCTATGGAGTTCGATCACGAAACAAATACTCTTTATTGGGCCGGATATAATTTTTGGGGAACGATAGATACCTCTACGGGAGCAGCAGAAGGGATTAGCAAATTAGGGAACTATGCACAAGTCGTAGGACTTTATATACCCTTCAAAAAAACGAATCCTAATGCTCCTGCCGAAATCTCGGATTTACAAATCACACCGGGAGCTAATGGAGAATTATCTGCCGAATTGAGTTGGACAAATCCATCTTTAACTTTCGGAGGGAATAAACTAACCAACTTAACAAAGATAGAAATTTATAGAAACGAACAACTCGTTCACGAAATCACAAACCCGACAATCGGAGAAAAAAGTAATTGGCAAGATACCGGAATACAACAAAATGGATCGGTTGTATATCGAATTACCGCAATCAATAACGAGGGAACAAGCAGCACCACGGCACAATCAATATTCATAGGACGTGACGTACCGGCAGCTCCTTCCCAACTATCATTGATTGTCCTCGATGAAAACAGAGCAAAGATAACATGGTCTACTCCACAAACCGGTGCAAACGGAGGTTGGATAGATGCCTCTGCTCTCACCTATAAAATTACTCGTCTACCGGATTCTATCGTTGTAGCCGAAACTACGACCGGTAATGAATACATAGATAATTCCATTACAAAACTAAATATCTATTCTTATCAGATACAAGCCATTACCCCCGATGGTGCAGGTCCAACCGCAACCACGGACAGACTTGTCATGGGTCCGGCCTTAACTGTACCTTACCGATGTAATTTTGCGACAGACGACCAATTCGCTCTCTGGAATGTGATCGACGCCAATAATGACGAATACACATGGAAACGGGAAACGACTCTTGCAGCCGCTTATTATTACTATAATGAAGATGGAGAAACCGGAGGAGACGATTGGTTGGTTTCCTCACCGATTCATTTGGAAAAAAACAAAATCTATCGCTTAAAGTTTAAATTGCAATCCTATGACGTAGGTTATCCCGAAAAGGTCGCCGTACATCTGGGTACAGAAGCTTCTGTCGCTGAACAGACGACCTTACTTGGCGACTATGAAGTCGAAAGCAATACATTCGTCGAATATAAAGTCATTCTCCCCGAAAGGTTGGAATCAAGAAATTATCACATTTCTTTCCATTGCCACTCTGAGCCGTACATGTTTATCCTTTATGTAACCGACGTCTTATTAGAAGAAGTCAGCGAAGGGGTCTTATCGGGTGTCGTAACAAACGGACAAACACCTTTGGAGGGTGTGGAAGTAACCATAAAAGACTCTGAAACTAAATGCACTACCGATGAAAAAGGTTTCTATGAATTTAAAGAACTGGAAGCAGGAAACTATACATTGACGTTCAATAAAACAGGTTACCGCTATATCGAACAGAGCGATATAATCGTCGAAATGGGAGATACTGCGAAAATAAATACGACGTTGGAGGAACTGCCTACTTATTCCGTAAGCGGTAAAATAGTAAACAGTAAAAACGAACCTATCAGTCATGCGCAAGTATCGATAACCGGATATACCGATTACTCGACAGAATCCGGTTCCGACGGTACATTTATATTCCCACAAGTATATCAATCCAACCTATACGCACTAACCATCGAACGTTACGGGTTAAGCAACGATACACTGACTCTGAACGTAGAGAATAGTAATATCGTTTTAGACGACATCATACTAAAAGACAAGCCTCTGCCTCCCTATTCATTGCAAGCTGAAATTCAGGGAGAACAGGTAAAATTAGAATGGAAAGAACCTATGGATACCCGTTTATTCCGTCACGATAACGGGATACATGGTGGAAGACTCGGGACAACAGGATCGACAGTAAAAAGCGTATATGGTTCGGTATTCAGGACACCGACCAAGCTAACCGGAATGACATGGTTCACAGAAAACTACCTTACCACACATCACACGGTCAATATTTTTGTGTTCGATTTAGATGCCGAAGGAGAGCCCACTTCGACCATCTTATACTCCCAAACGAATGTTCCCAACAAAGATATGGAATGGAGCAGCTTTGAATTCCCGGAACCGATAAATGCACCGAATGGATACATGTTGGCACTCAGCTATGAAGGCCACGTCGGATTAGGACTCGATACAGGCGAAGGACCCGACTATCCGTTTACCGAAAAAACAAATTGTTTTTCAGAAGATTACACGACTGGAAAGTTCACTTATACAGAAGAACACGATATCAAACGTTCTCTGATGATTCGCGGTATCGGTATTCTGAGCGGTGAAGACGAATTACCGCCTGCCACAACAGATAAAAAATACCAAGTATGGAGACTAACCACGGAACAGAAAGATACTCCGGAACAATGGGAATTATTAACTGCCGAAACAGTAGAGGCATATTCCTATACCGATACAAATTGGAGTTCCTTGAAACAAGGATTTTATCATTATGCAGTCAAAACCGTTTACAATAACGGAGAAATCGTTTCGCCGGCAGCATTCACGCAAGCGTTAACGAAAGATATGTACACTCGGGTCACCCTCAATATAAAAACGAACACTCCTACCAACGAAGCGAAAGGAGCCCAAGTAGTTCTGACAAATATTGATGGAAACAGCGAACATATATACACCGGTACAACCGATGCTTCGGGTAAAATCGTCTTCTCCAATATATGGAAAGGGACTTACGATATAAACATTTCATTAAAAGGATTCAATAACTACACAGCCGAATCCGAAGACTTTTCCACTGAAAACAGTTACGAAAAATCTGGCTACGTATTACAAGAATATATCGTCAATCCGTTCAATCTCGAAGTGGTGAAAACCGACAATGAACAGGAGCGCATGTTCAAATGGAATGTGGCGGAACATCTTTTCGACGATTTCGAAACTCATACCGATTTTGTCATCAATTCGGCTGGAAACATAGGCTGGACTTATATCGACGGTGACGGTCAAGAAACTTATGGAATCGACGACGTAGACTACATCAACGCGACTCTTCCGAAAGCCTATATGATCTTTAACCCATACGCTACCGACCCCAACATCGCTCTTTTCGATCCCAATATCAGACCTCGTAGCGGAGAAAAATACTTAGCTTCATTCCCTGCACGTCCGGGTGCGAACAATGACTTTATCATTTCTCCCGAACTGAACTTCAATCGAGACTTTATATTGAAGTTTTATGCCAAGAGTTATACGGAAGATTATGGTAAAGAGTTGATGAACGTAGGATATTCGGTCACCGGTAATGACGCAACCGATTTCATCTGGCTGAACGGAGAAAACCCGATAGAAGTTCCGATGGGAAATTGGACGGAATATAAATATACCATTCCTGCCGAAGCCAAATATATAACAATTAACTGCGTCTCCAATAATATTTTTATCTTTATGGTCGACGATATATTCATCGGAGTAGAGTTACCAGAAGGAGTCGATTTAAACAAAATGAAAGAAAATATCTCTTTCGAAGTCTATTTAGATGGTGAAAAAATCAACACGACCCAACAGAGCAATTATCTGTTCTCCGGTCTGAATAAAGGTAAACATAAAGCAGGTGTGAAAGCTGTCTTTTCTTCGGTAACGACCCCTATGACAGAAATAGAGTTTGATGTGGAAGAAGGCAGCGGAATAGAAGAAAACCAATTAAACGGCAGAACGATTCACCCCAATCCGGCAAAAGAGACAGTAACAGTCTCCGGTGAATATGACTACTTGTCCATATTCGATATATCCGGGAATGAAAAGTCTCGTTATTTTTATGGGGAAACAATAAGTGTACGGAACCTGCCATCGAGTATCTACATCGTCAGAATCGTTTCCGGCAGCCAAACCGAGGTAACCAAATTGGTCGTGACTAAATAATCTAATTATATTTCGAAGAATCCCGATACATTGTTATGTATCGGGATTCTTTTATTACGTTCGATATCATTCATCATTAATCGTCAAAAACTTACTTCACTTCTTATCAAATGTAAAGTAAAAATAGGCGGGACTGGAATAACTTTGCACCATTTTCAAATTAACCTCTTGATTTTATGACGAACTGGATTATTTTGATTGTCGCAGGATTCTTCGAATCGTGTTTCGCTTTTTGCTTAGGAAAAATGAAAGGAGTTGTAGGCCTCGAATATTACTTTTGGGGCATAGGTTTTCTAGCTTGTCTGGCTCTAAGTATGATACTTCTGGCCAAAGCCATACAGACAATTCCTATCGGCACGGCCTACCCTGTATGGACAGGAATCGGCGCTGTCGGTACGGTGATAGTAGGCATCGTCTTTTTCCATGAACCTGCAACTTTCGGTCGACTGTTTTTCGTTACGACATTAATTGCATCAATCATAGGTCTGAAAATGGTTTAATTAGAAATAAATAGTAATATATGTTCAAAGAGATAATGGCTGCCACCGAACACAACAACCTTAAACCGATACAGACAAAAAATAAATGAGAAATAAACTACAACCGTGTTCTTTACTATTCTCCGAGCTGTCGTTTTATCCACTCCATCACCACAGCCACGGCATAATGTTGTTCCTCATCGGTCAATTCTCGACCGGCCGGTATACGATGCCATGTTTCGAAACAACCTCGGCAACAACACCCAGTGGCATGTTGAGCTATAAACACGGGATGCCCGCGCATGGGAGTTTGTTTACCATCGTTGGGAATCACGGCCGGAGCCAATCGTTTACGAATAAAATCGGCGGCATGACGGGCAATCGTATCCACTCCTTTTTCTTTCAGATACACTATTTCCTTAGTCGTTAAACGAAATTTGCTGCGAAACCGTGACTGTGAAAGTCGTTCGAAAAGGTCTCCCCAATCATAGGAATTGGGTAAAGCCTCTGTTTTTTCGACAAAAGTCGATTCAGGGAATAATTCACCGCAGAAAAAATCGCTTCCTTTAACCTTCTTCATGAAACAAAAACGACAGATGTTGACCTACAAAATAATCTCCATTCCTACTTTTTGAGGTTTTAAACCACATTTTTCATAAAACGTCATAGCCGATTCGTTGCAACACCATACATTTAAAGTGACATTGTAACACCCTTGTTCCTTAGCCAACCGAACCACCGCATCATAAATCACTTTACCCACACCATTGCCCCGTTGGCCTTCATCGACACACAAATCGTCGATATACAGAGTCTTTATATCCGTGAGGATATGACTATCCCGATGTTGCTGAAAAATACAAAACGCATATCCCAATACTCTATCTTTATCATCTGCCGCTACCAAAACCGGGGTATCGCAATCGGACATAATTTTTCTTAATTCTTCATCTGTATATTTTTTCTTCCCGGATTTAAATAAATCGGGGCGTCCTCGATGATGAATACTATTCACTTGAACCAAAAGTTTGTTTATCTGCTCTATATCCTTTTCTTCTGCAAACCTTATTATCATTGTGCTTATACTTTTTTTCATTACGAAGATACTGATTCTTGAATATAAAGAGAAATGTCACCGCCCCCAAAAATCTATCTTTCTCCAATCTCGTGGCACATATCACTCTGCGGAACAATCATCGAAGAATCAATAAAAAGGATATATTTCACTAATAATCAAACCAGTACAAATAAAAATTCATAAATATCAATCAAAATAAATACCCAAGAGCAAAGTATAATATATAGATTTTATCGAAAAACGATAATTATTTATTGATTTTCTTTTTGAATTAAAATTTTATATGTATGTTTGCACCATATTAAGAATGAAAGATAAACCAGTTACAATCCTTTTTATTCACAAAAAATCTATCTTTGTAAAAATAGAATGAAACAAACAATAAATAAAAACAAGGAACAATGAAAAAATTTTTCACCACGACATTCGCCTGCGTATTGGGCGTAATGATTGCAGGAATATTATTAACCTTATTGTCCATCGCCGCATTAACCGGAATGGCGGTTTCGACAGAAACCGAATACACAGCGAAACCAAACACTATCATGAAATTGGATTTAGGTATCGTTACCGACCGTAGCCAAGAAGATTTCATGAGTGTTTTGTTTGGGAATCAACAAAAAACAGACGGTCTTGACAACATCATTAAAGCTATAAAAACAGCCAAGACAAACCCAAACATTGCCGGCATATACATCGATGCTAACGGCTCTTCCCTCGGTGTTGCCACTCTCGACCGCATACACCGGGCTCTGAAAGATTTCAAAGAGAGCGATAAATTCATCTATGCTTATGCCGACGACTACACACAACGCGAATATCTACTGAGTGCGGTAGCCGACAGTGTCGTTCTAAATCCGGTAGGAGCTATCGATTTCAGAGGGCTGGCAAGTCAAATAATGTTTGTAAAAGGGCTTTACGATAAATTGGGTATCGAAGTCCAAGTCCTAAAAGTAGGAACATATAAATCGGCGGTAGAACCTTATATCAACACGCAAATGAGTGAAGCGAACCGCGAGCAGACGATGGCCTACATGACTCCTATTTGGAATCATCTTCTCGAACAGCTTTCGCAAGACCGAGACATATCGGTGGACCAGCTGAACAATCTGGCCGACACTCTATTGGTGACAGTCGATGCCAAAGAATTAATTGCCAAAGGATTGGTCGATACGTTAATGTACCGTCCTCAAATGAACGAATTTCTGAAAGCCAAAGTGGGAATAGATAAAGACGATGATTTAATCTTCGCATCAATCAACGAAGTAGCATCGATCAAGCAAGCCCCAAATAAAGCCAAAGACGAAATTGCTATCGTCTATGCCGAGGGAGGAATCGATATGGGTGAAACTAACGGAGTGAACACCGCCAAGCTGGTCGAAGATTTAACCAAAATACAAAACGATAAAAACGTAAAAGCAGTTGTTCTCCGGGTTAATTCTCCGGGTGGAAGTGCTTATGGTTCGGAACAAGTATGGGCTGCTATCGAAGCTATTAAAGCTGCCGGAAAACCAGTAGCCGTATCGATGGGCGATGTCGCTGCATCGGGTGGATATTACATCTCTTGCAATGCCGACCGTATCTTTGCAAATCCCACTACATTGACAGGCTCGATCGGCATTTATGGCTTAATCCCTAACTATAAAGGTTTATTGACTGGTAAATTAGGACTTACATTCGACGGCGTACAAACCAATAAATATGGTAATTTCCCCTCGGTAAGCCGGGCTATGACAACCGATGAACATCGGCAAATGCAACAATACATAGAACGAGGCTACGAATTATTCACCACTCGTTGCGCCGAAGGCCGTGGCATGAGTATCGAGGCGATCAAAAAAATCGCCGAAGGTCGTGTGTGGGACGGTGCAACAGCCCTCGAAATAGGTCTGGTCGATGAATTGGGAGATTTGGATGCTGCTATCGAATGGGTTGCTCAAAAAGCCAAACTCGACAAATATAAAACAAGTGCTTATCCAAAACAAAAAACGGCTATGGAACAATTAATGGACGAGCTGGGAATGAATGTTCGCTCAAAAATAGCCGCTTCTTATTTAGGTGAAAATTATAAATATTTCAAAGCGTTGGAGCAATGCCAAAATATAGATCCCGTACAATACCGTATGGAAGACATTGAGCTCTACTAAGTCTTATGTACGGAAAATCGGTTAAGATAAACCATTGGCTCATTCCGGTCAGTTGGCTATATGGACTCGGAGTAGAGATTAGAAACAAACTCTTCGACTGGGGCATTCTCCCGGCCGAAGAGTTTGATATACCCGTCATATCAGTAGGCAACATTGCCGTAGGAGGGACAGGCAAAACGCCTCACATCGAATACCTGATCGAATTACTCGGTCATAAATATCATATTGCCGTACTCAGCAGAGGATACAAACGGAAAAGTAGAGGATTCATATTGGCCGATGACAAGTCTACCGCCCGTGAAATAGGAGACGAACCTTACCAGATAAAAAGAAAATACCCCAATATAACCGTCGCGGTAGATGCCAATCGCCGTCGAGGTATCAAACAATTAAAAAAACAAATACCCGACATCGATGTGATTCTACTCGACGATGCTTTCCAACATCGCTATGTTACGCCGTTGTCCTCGATAGTACTGACCGACTACAATAGAGCTTTACACCTCGACAAACTATTACCGGCGGGACGATTACGTGAATCTCGACACGAATTGTCGAGAGCCAATATGGTCATCGTAACCAAGTGTCCAATAGATATGAAACCTATTGAATATAATATTATATCTCGTTGGTTACACCTGTTTCCCTACCAAAATCTATATTTCTCGACTCTTTCTTACGGTCATCTGCAAGCAGTATTCCCCGATACTGCCATAGGAGAAATATCGCTAAAAGATATATCGAGAAAAGACGGATTGATGGTAGTAACCGGAATCGCCAACCCGGCTCCCATGCTGCAATACATCTCTCATTTTCACGACCTGCGAGAAAAGCTACTTTATCCCGATCATCATAACTTTACTTCGAACGATCTGAACGATATAACGACACGATTTTCGGCCTTGAAAGGAGAGAAAAAATACATCATTACCACAGAAAAAGATGCAGCGAGACTACGATCGGTCCCATTCGATGACGCAATAAAAAAAGCGCTCTATTTTCTTCCGATACATGTTCGTTTCATGCAACATACCGGAACATCATTCGATGAAAAAATTTCAGACATAATCTATAAGAACCGCAGATCGAAACAAGTGAAAAAATAACTTCGAAGCCGTATCGAGTTTTTTATGTCAAATTAAGATCATCGCACAAAATATCTATCTACAAAAATTAAAACAGTTTCTTAAAACTCCACGGTAATTCCCAATGTCGGCAGAATCACTCCGCTTTGTTGGGCGATGTATTTCATGCGATACCGTTCTGTCCCGTCATTATCCACATATTTTTCGCCCGTGCTTATCAATACCGGAGGATTATCGTATTTAAAATTCAGCACATTCTGTAAATCTACATAAAATCCCAACATCACACCTTTGAAATAAAACGACTTATCCACTCTGATATCAGCCTCATAGAAAGTTTTCAAACGTCCTGTATTATACCGGTCATAATCATAATATGGTCTAGCCGTGGCATCCCACGCCGAAACAAGAGACGAAGTATACTCATCATAAGGAGTATATGGAGCCCCTCCCATCAACCTGAATTTCAATCCTATATCCCAGTTTTTAGGTAACTTATACGTCCCGGACAAAGTAAAAAGATGACGATAATCCCATGCCGACGGTATATAAATCCCGGTGGCCGGATCCTCGAACTGACTACGATACCATGTATAAGAAGCCAATGCCGTAAACCGCCCCATACCAAACCAACGGAGCATCACTTCCAAACCATAGGCTCTGCCTCGCGCAGTCGAGCTTGCCGCCTCATTACCCGATACACCATAGTCCGTCCCCTTACAGGCCAATGGAATACTATCCCTTAGAGACAACGGTGAATGAGTATATTTTTTATAAAACCCTTCAACCGTCAAACGTGCCCACTTGTTGATATAATACTCCACTCCAACGACAGCTTGGTCGGAACAAACATATTTCAATCTCGATTTATTTATCAAAACATTATCCTCTTGATACCCCATTGTCGTATATGCCGGTAACTGATAAAACCGACCTATGCTACCATTCAAAAAGAAATTCCCTATCACATTATACGAAAGCGACAACCGGGGAGAAAATTGTTTGAAAGGATTATTCGTCAAAGAAGAATAATTACAAGCATCGAGACGAAATCCAAATGAAGCCGAAAAACGATCGTCGGCCGACTTATATCCAGAAGTTGCGAAGATACCCCATTTGAACAGACCCAAATCCGTTTTATATCTTATTTCCTTAGAGATATTGGTAAATGCACGTTGAAACGTATTATTCCTATAAACGGCATAATCGACATTAAATCCAGCGGTCAAATCAAACAGCCCCACCAATGACCTGTTCTCGAACCTCAAATGATTTTCAATCTCGTCCGATTTAAGCCTCAAAGTCAGATTATCGGTAGAAGATTCATCATTATCCCTATACTTAATATTACTGTTATTCATAAAACTACGGCTCAACACGACCGTCTGTGTATGATTGCCCGAATAATGCTTATAGACTGCACCCAGAGTATAGGTATTCTGTTTAATGGTAGGCAAATAGTTCAACAGATATTGTTTCGATTCATCTTCGGGATCCGTTTCCGTGTTTAACTTCATATCGTCTATCGCGCCCAATCCCAAGACCGTAAGCTCATGTTCCTGTGAAAAACGGGTCTTTACCTTGAACTGAGCGTCGGTATAACGGGGCAAAAACGGCATATCGAGCAAGGAAAACAGTAGTTGCAAATAAGACTGCCTTACTGAAACGATATAAGTCGTCTTATTCCCAATATGTCCTTTCGAGGTCAAAGCCAACTCCGAAGCTCCGACGGTTCCTTTAAAAGTATATTTATCGGGAGTACCGTCGAGAAGTTTAAAATCGAATACAGAACTTAAAGCATTTCCTCGACTCACAGGAAAAGCCCCCGTATAGAAATTGACCTCACGGATAAGATCGGCATCAATAATCCCAACTGGCCCCCCCGATGCACCTTGTGTGCTGAAATGGTTGATATTAGGTATCTCTACCCCGTCTAAGAAAAACTTATTTTCCGAAGGACCTCCACCCCTTATCATCAAATCATTCCTGTACCCGTTTCCCACAGCCGAAGCCACACCGGGAAAAGAATTTACGACTTTCGAAATATCCCGGTTTGCGCCCGGACTTTTTTCTATCTCCTGCACACCGATAACCCTCATAGCGATAGGACTCTCTATCGAACTTCTAAACGGAGCGGCCACAACACTTACCTCGCTTAAAGCCACCTGCGATTCTTCCAACGCTATATCGAGCGTATAATCATAAGACGATATACGAAACTCAGGAGAGACATAAGTTTTATATCCGACAGAAGAAACCTGTATGCGGTACATTCCCGGAGATAAATTTCCAATGAAATAATTACCCAAAGAATCGGTCATCGTCCCCATCGGAGTATTCCAAATACCCACACTGACAAAGGGCAATCCCTCACCCGTTGCATGAGACGTCACCACTCCTTTTACAGAATACGTTTGAGCTCCATAAGCCGAAATAAATACAAAAAAGAGAAAAACAAAAAGTGTATGCAACCGCAACATAAACAATCCTTTTTTTAAGAGTACAAAGATAAATATATTTTTGTTCTCGATTCAAAAAAGAAAATAACCGATTACGTACGTTCAAAAAATTATCCGTATAAATAAAAAACAATAGTACCATGAAAAATTTATCAAATTTCAATCTGCTGATTATCATTTTATTATTCTCGTCTTGCCGACAACAGCCCTTTACAGGAACAGTCCACATAATCCCCTACCCCAACCAAATCGCCATCGGAACTCAATATAGGCCGATAGGGAAAAACTTATCGATTTACCTATCTCCCGAAAGTGGAATGGACAAAGATTATATCGAAGACCTCTTGTCCGATACCGGTGTCAAATGTAAGTTTACTAATTTTAAATGGATAGCCGATTTAACGTTCGACATAGAACCCGATACAATCGGCCTAGAAGGCTATCGGCTCGTATCCAACGACTATGGAACAAAAATTACGGCCTCCAATACAAAAGGTCTATTCTATGGATTACAGACATTCAGACAACTAATAACATCTCAAAACAATACGCTTGTTATTCCGTTCGTCGAAATAGCCGATAGCCCTAAATTTCTCTGGCGGGCCCTCATGCTGGACGAAGGCCGTTATTTCAAAGGAAAAAAAGAAGTTAAAAAGCTATTGGACGAAATGGCTCGTCTCAAAATGAATACGTTTCATTGGCATTTGACCGACGATCAAGGGTGGCGAATCGAGATAAAAAAATATCCGTTACTGACCAAAATCGGAGGGAAACGAGATTCTACCCAAATAGGGAATTGGAACAGTAACATTTACGATGGAAAAGTACACGAGGGATTTTATACACAAGAAGAAATCAAAGAAATAATAGACTATGCAGCCAAGCGACAAATAACTATCGTTCCCGAAATCGAAATGCCGGGGCATGCTTCTGCGGCTATTGCAGCTTATCCCCAGTTAGGAACAGAAAAACAATCTATCAAGGTTCCTACACGCTTCGGAGTACAATACCATGCTTATAACGTCGCCGACCCCAAAGTCATACAATTTATAAAAGATGTTTTAGACGAAGTATGTAACCTTTTCCCCTCGGAAACAATTCACATCGGAGGAGACGAAGTCAAATACGACCAATGGAAAAAATCGGCACAGGTACGTAATTTCATGAAAGAACAGAATATAAAAACACCTGCCGATCTCCAAATATGGTTCACAAATACCATTTCCCATTACCTGGAAAGCAAAAAAAAGCACATGATGGGCTGGAATGAAATTACCGGAGTTAAAATACACGATTACACCGATTTTGAGGATGCAGCCTCCGGAGCATCGCTTGCAGAAGGAACCATCGTACATTTTTGGAGAGGAGACCCTTCTTTGATCAAACAAACAGTCAAAAAAGGATACCAAGTGGTTAACTCCTATCACGAATATACCTACCTCGATTATGACACGGCATACACTTCTCTCGAAAAAGCATACCATTTCGATCCTTTGGCGGGTATCACCGGAAAAGAAACGGATTTAATTATCGGAATAGGAGCCCAAATGTGGGGAGAATGGATACCTACCCCTTCGGACATGTACCGTAAATTATATCCTCGTATAGCGGCTTTTGCCGAATGTGGCTGGACCTCACCTTCAAATAAATCATGGAAACGTTTTAATCAAGCGGCCTACAAAGAAAATCTCCGTTGGAAACAATTATACCAATAAATATTAATATTTATTCTAAAAAATCTACATAGGTAATTATTGATTTATCTATGTAGATTTTTAGAATTATAAAACTTCATTCTTTTCATTCCTTAAATATTGTTTTTCTATCATTTTTTACCGTAATTTGATGCCGATAAAACAAGCTGCTCCTCGACAGCATCACTTTATGCAAATCACCAGTCAACAAATAGAAGAGATACGTGCAGGCAAAATCAAAACATTCGAGATTTTGTTCAACACATATTATCCTCGGGTTAAAAGCTTTGCATTCGGTATGATAAAAGATCAATACGAAGCCGAGGAAATAGCACAAAATGTATTCTTAAAGTTGTGGTCCAATCGGGAAAAACTCTCGTCCGACAACACTTTGAGCAGTTACATATTCACCATCGTACAAAATGAAGTTTACGATTTTTTTCGAGAAAAACACTATTCGCTCGGATACCAAGAAAAAATGTTGTCTACTCCACAAAATTTACAGTACGAAATCGATTCGGAATATAACATCAAAGAAATAAAATCCATTGTCAATCGTACGTTGCAAAACATGCCTCCGCAACGAAGGACAATATACCAAATGAGCCGAGAACAATTCTTAAGCAATGACGAAATCGCCAAAACCCTCGGTTTATCCAAACGTACGGTAGAAAAACACATCAGCCTCGCATTGGCTACCATTAAAAAAAATTTAGGAGACTTCCTTTTCTGGCTGTTTATATTCTTTATTAAATAAATAGCTGTTATCTCCTATCGTCATTTTCTTTCCGATAAAGATTTATATTAAAATTTTTTCACGGTCGTTACGTGTGTAATTTCCTTCAATCGTATAATATTATATAAGATAAAATTATGCAGAATCCAACTCCAACCAGACAAGAACTATCCAGTTATTTTTTCGACCGGTGCACGCCCGAAATAAGCAATAAGGTCGAACGCTGGTTTTTCAAGAACGGTAACAGTCAAGAAGCCAAAAAGTTATTATTCTCCTTATGGGAAGAATTGGAAGATACTACATCATCTACTTCTCCCGAAGAGATACAAGCCGCTTTCGAGCAATTCAAAGCCCGACTACTGAGCTCCGCACCCCAAGAAAACAAGTCTAAAAAACCAAACTTGTTTCTCTGGATACAACGTATTGCGGCAATCCTCATTCTCCCTCTGATTATATTTTCGGGGTACTTATTCTATCAACACCAAAAAGAAGAAAACATAGTGTGGATAGAAAAAAGTGCCGGATATGGCGACATCAAACATATCACTTTGCCCGATAACACCACTGTATGGTTGAATGCCGGCAGCACTATTATTTACCCCGAAGAGTTCATCGGCCGTTTCCGGCAAATATTCTTTACGGGAGAAGGTCATTTTTCTGTGGCAAAAAATAAAGAAAAACCATTCATCATTAAATCGAACGAAAGCAGTATAGAAGTTTTAGGAACCCAATTCAATTTAAAATCGTACAGCAACGACAACAGAATAGAAGTAGCCCTTCTCGATGGATCGGTAGCGTTCTGTTATCCGAGTACGACAGACCAAGAAATGAAATGTATCCTCTCTCCGGGCGAGCAAGTTTATTACAATCGCACAACCCACAATCTGGAAAAGAAAAATTTTATCCTATCCGACTATTCTTCATGGAAAGATGGAAAATACTATTTCAAAAACGAAACATTGGAAAATATTGCCAAACAGTTAGAGCGGAATTTCGATGTCAACATAATTATCAAAAACGATTCACTCAAACAAATTCCTTATCACATGGCATTTGTCAACAACGAAACTTTAGACGACATTCTATCGGCCATGAATTTAGACGGATATTTAACAATCAAACGAGATGGTAAAATCATAGAAATTTATTGACAATCAAACTAATTTATCATGAAAAGGCACAAAATTCATCACTCCGCCGACATTGTCGGGAGATGCAAGAAAGGCATAATCCCATTTTTATTATGCTTCGTCTTTATGGGATACGGACAAAACATATCTGTCAACTTCCCGAATATAACAGTAGAAAGAGCTTTGGAAATTCTTCGGAATCAAGAAGGGTATTCTTTCTCTGTCAAAACAAATGATGTAAACTTACGACAAAAAGTCAATGCCGATTTGCAAAACCAACCTATCGAAAAGGTCTTGGAAACCATATTCCAAAACCAACCGGTTTCTTTCGAAATAGAAGGTAAAATGGTAAGAATCATTAAAGCCCCTGAAAAAGATTCGAAACAAACAGGAAGCACAGCCGAAAGCAAAAAAATCTCCGGTAGAGTAACCGATAAACAAGGTGAACCACTCATCGGGGTAAGTATCATTGCAAAAGGAGCTAACAAAGGCACGATAACCAATATAGACGGGTATTATTCTTTAATTGTACCCGACAAATCGGTTATACAATTCTCTTATGTAGGCTACGATACCCAAGAACTAAAATTAGGAAAAGGGAATATATTGAACGCCACCCTACAAGAAAAGATAAATGACCTCGACGAAGTGGTCGTTATCGGATATGGCAGTATGAAAAAAAGTGACCTGACAGGAGCTGTTACCTCGGTAAAAACCGAAGACCTTCCGATGGCAGCCAACACATCGATCTCTCACATGTTATCGGGAAAAGCCGCCGGGATAACATCGGTTCAAAACAGCGCACAACCGGGTGGCGGCGTCACTCTACGTATACGAGGCGAAGCATCTACCGGAGCCGGAAACGAACCTTTATACATCATCGACGGATTTCCAGTAGGAGGATCCCAAGTCGAACCGGCAGCAGACAACAGATATAGCGATTTCGGGTCTCGTAATCCTCTGAACTCTATCAACCCCAACGACATCGAATCCATAGAGATTCTAAAAGATGCTTCTTCCACGGCTATTTACGGAGCAAGAGCTGCGAACGGTGTTATCATCATTACGACTAAAAAGGGACGCGAGGGAAAACCCGTTGTCAATTACAGCGCAAACTATGGCGTCCAACAAATTGCCAACAAGACGGAAATGATGACAGCCGAAGAATTCATGACCGAAGCCAACAAATTCGCCAAAGAGCAATGGCTCTATAACAACAGAGTATATCCATACGGAAATACGAACCCATCGTCGATAAAAGACCCCATCGTCTATCCTTATGACGCAAAAGATATAAAAAATGCGGGGAAAGGAACCGACTGGTATGACTTAATTACCAGAGAAGGTATGATTCACCAACACAATTTATCGGTATCTGGCGGAACTTCCAACCTGAAATACATGGCATCATTCAACTTCTTCGATCAAAACGGAGTTGTTAGAAACAGCGACTTCACCCGCTATACCGGACGCCTGAACATCGAACATCAAATAAATAAAATATTCAAATACGGAATCAATGCGACTCAAAGTTACATCAAGTCCTCGAATGTTCCATTGGGAACAGAAGACTTCGAAAACTCAGGATTGATAAACTCGGCTATGTCGTACGACCCGACGACACCTGTCAGAGACAAAAACGGGGATTATGCGCAAAGCGATCGAATGACTACTGTACCCAATCCTGTTTCCATGCTCGAAATAGATGACTATACACAAACTAAAAGATTATTGGTGAACGCTTTTCTTCAAGCAGAAATTATAAAAGGATTGGTTGCAAAAATCAATATAGGATTCGATGACCAAAACGGTGTAAGAAATTCCTACATACCCACTACTACATTATACGGTAAGCAAGAAGGAGGAAAAGCCAGCAAAAGTATGGCACAGCAATTCGACCGCTTGTTAGAAGCAACCGTAAACTATAATTTCAATATTGCAAAAGCGCACAAGTTCAATATTTTAGCAGGATATTCCTATCAAGATTTCAACAATGAAGGATTCTCTGCCGCCAATTCACAATTTTTCACCGATATATTCAAATACAACTCACTGGCTTCCGGAGAAGCAGCCCGTCCCACGGTAGCTTCCAACAAGTCAAAAACTATGTTCATCTCCTACTTCGGTCGAATAAATTATAACTTGTTCGATAAATATCTTTTCACTCTCACTGCTCGTGTCGATGGCTCAAACCGATTCGGTGAAAACAATCGATACGGAATATTCCCGTCGGGAGCATTCGCATGGCGCATCAAACAGGAAGACTTTTTAAAAGACGTCGACTTCCTCTCCGACTTAAAAATGAGAATAAGTTTAGGTCAGACGGGTAACAGTGAAATCGGGAATAACGCCTTTGAATACTATACGGCAGCATGGCAACAATATGTGTTTGGCAATTCGATTAACACCGGAACGGCAAAATCGCAAATCGCCAACCCAGATTTAAAATGGGAAACAACAACCGAATTTAACTTCGGTTTGGATTTCGGATTCTTCAACCAACGGTTAAGTGGTACATTCGAATATTTTAAAAAAGAAGTGAAAGACCTTTTGGGTTACCGCTCGCTAAAATCATTCATGGAAGTATCTACGGTAGCCGCCAACATCGGAAAAACTCAAAGTACCGGTATAGAAATCTCCTTGAAAAGCCGAAATTTTACAGGAGAATTCAAATGGGACACTGAACTTAATTTCACCCGATATGTAGACCGTTGGAAAGAGCGTAATCCCGAAGACGAACTAAGCCCTTGGCAAAAAGCGAATGATCCCATTCGAGCTCACTACGGATACCTATCCGACGGAGTTCTGGGTATAGACGAGACACCTCCCGCTTCCATGCCCAACCTGTTGCCCGGTGAATATAAAATAAAAGACGTAAACGGTTATCTCCGAGACGACTTCGGGAACCTTATACCCGATGAAAACGGAAACGTTCAATACACAGATGCCCCGGACGGGATTATCGATGAAGCGGATATCGTATTATTGGGAACATACGATCCGGGCTTCTCAATCGGATTTGGAAATACATTCGAATACAAAGGCTTCGATCTGAATATATTCTTTTACGGCATGTTCGACCGAATCGTCAACAACGCCACGCGTGGAAAATTCTCCATTCCCAATATTCGTTTTATTCTAAACGGGCAAAACATGATGAAAGAAATATCCGAACGTTGGTCTAGTGAAAACCCACACAGCAAATATCCGTCTGGATTCGTAAGCCAATACCCGCAGCCATCTGATTATCTGTGGGAAGATGCTTGGTTCATACGTTGTAAAAATATCACTCTGGGTTATACACTTCCTCAAAAATGGATACGGAAAGTATTTTCCAGAGCCCGGATTTTTGCAGATGTTTCAAATCCCTTCGTAATTACACCTTACTCTGGCAATGACCCGGAAACCGATTTCAAAGCCGGTTACCCCAATCAACGTACCTATTCTTTTGGAGTGGACATAACCTTTTAATCCTATATGAATTATGAAAACTAAAAATATATTTTTCTCCTCGCTGTTTCTCATAGCAGCATATTCGTGCTCTTTGGAAAACGAAACTTATGATCAACTTGGCTCCGATAACGTGATGACTACCGAAAACGATGTCAAAGCCGCTGTCACCGGGATATACCACGAACTACGTGGCGGAGGCTGGGATCGCTATAATTGTGCATGGGGTTCTCTACTAACTATGCAAATCGGTTGTACCGATGAATGTGACTGCAACTGGGTATGGGACAAACAACTCGATTTTCTGTGGACTGCCGAAACAACCGATTTAGGGCAATTTTATACCGGACTAGTTCCCGCTGTTACCAAAGCAACCTCTCTGCTGGAACGCATGCGAAAAATATCTATATCCGCTCCAATAAAACGCAGATATATGGCCGAAGTCCGATGTCTCAGAGCTATGTGGGCATATGATCTATATGATCTCTACGGAACAGTACCATTAATTACCGATCCAGATATAGCCCTCGATCCTCAAAAAGCCCAATCTTATATGCCAGAACGGCCCTCGATAGAATGGTATGTCAACTTCATAGACACTGAATTAAAAGAAGCAGAAGAAAATTTGAAACCGGCCAGTCTGCTCGCGGCAAGCGAATACGGGAGAATGACCAAAGGTATCGCTCAAATGTATATGTTGAAACTCTATATGCATGAAGCCGGTCAAGAACGCCACTATCGAAACGACGAAGGCAAAGCTATGATGTGGTGGAATCGGGTAGATTCGATTACCGAAGTCATGATAAAAGACGGAGAATACTCCCTACAAAAAGATTACATGTCGATATGGTCTCCTTCGAATCAAAGGAACAGCGAAGTAATTTTCCCAATACCCAATTTCCCCGAAGGCGGCTTAGGAAACTGTTTCCTCGCACATGCATTACCCGCCGATTATGTATCGCAAAACGGAATAGCATTGACTAAATGGGGAGGTTTCCTTGTTCCCTGGGATTTTTACGACACCTATGATCCCAAAGACAAACGGAGAAATGCTTTGTTGGCGACCTATTGGAATGGAAAAAAGATGGTCGACCGCCGTACTGAATACACGGGTAAACCGGGTGCTGTTCCAATGAAATACCAAGAAAATCCTAGCACGACAGGGCAATGGGATGCCAGCGAATACGTAATAAACCGATATGCCGAAGTAATATTGGCCAGAGCCGAAGCTCTGAACGAAATATACGGTCCGACCCAAGAGGCCAAAGACCTCGTTCATGAAATACGGGAACGAGCATTCGATAATTACAAAGGCAGCAAATACGAAAAAGAGATAAATGATATAACCGATAAAGATGCATTCAGAGCACACCTATTAAAAGAAAGAGGTTGGGAGTTTTGTTGGGAAGGCATGCGTCGCCCCGATTTGATTCGTCATGGAGAACTAATATCCAATGCCATTGCTCGTGGCAAGCTTATGGCCGAACCCAAACACATTCTATATGCAATACCACAATCGGTAATTTATGAAAATCCAAATCTTAAAAATAACGAAGGTTTTTAGTTATGAACAAATTAAATTTTAAATATCTGTTTCCTAATTTATTCCTATTTTGTATCTGCATGAATCTTACAGCGTGCAGTGAAAAGAACAGTGGCGGAGACAATCTACAATCGGGAGATGAAATAATCTCGTTCGAACCCGACCTAAATACACTTATCCGCAATCCAGCATCGGGTTGGACTTTATACGACGATGCAAACGACTACGTCGCACAAGCGAATACCTATTGGAATCAACAGGGAGCCGCAGCAGAAAAATATACTTCTATTTTCTATTGGCGTTCCCGATGGTCTGAGCTCGAACCAGAAGAAGGTAAATACGCATGGGAACATGACGAGAATTTCAAAGCGCTCATTCAAGGCACCCTTGACCGAGGATTGAAATTGGCATTCAGAGTTTACATCGACGGACAAGACAATATTCATAACGGTACTCCCGACTTCGTAAGAGAGGCCGGAGCCAAAGGTTATGCCGTCCATAAGCTCTGGGACCCTGCAAATGAAAACAACAACTGGACTCCCTATGCCGACGACCCCGTCTTTCAGGAAAAATTCGGGAATTTTATCCGTGCTTTCGCCAAAGAATTCGACAATCCCGAACAAGTAGATTTTATCGACGCTTACAATTTAGGCTGGTGGGGTGAAGGGCATCACGTACAATATTTGAACAACAATAATAAATTCAAAGTGTATCAATGGATTACAGACCTATATGCCGAGAATTTCAAAAATGTTTTGCTTGTCGTGAACTTTGGAACAGAAATAGGATTCGAATATGAAAAACGATTGGCTATCGACAAACACGATTTTTTGACTCGCCGTGACGGAATCGGCAGTTATTGGTTCCAAGATGCAGAAGTCAATATCATCAACTCGCTTTTCCCACAAAAAGCATTCATAGCCGAAGGCTGCTATTGGGGAGGAAATTCCGACAGCTATCAACCGTGGAACACCGATCCGCTTTATGCCGACAAATTCAAATCATGGTCCGACTTTTATGCTCAGGCTTATAAAGACGCTATACGAGGACATGCCAATACACTCGATTTGAGAGAGGCTACCGAAACCAGAGGTTGGATAACCCACGCCAAAGATTTGGTAAAAGACTTCATTAGTAACGGTGGATACAGATTAACCCCTATCCAAATAGAATATCCAGCATCGGTACAAATGGGAAATACATTATCCATAAAGCATACATGGCGAAATAGCGGGGTAGGCGTATGTCCCAACAATAACAAAAGATGGAACTATAAATATAAAGTTTCATTTGCCCTACTCGATCCCGAAAGCAATGAAATAAAACAACGGATCACCGATGAAAACGCAGAACCGTCGGCATGGATAAAAGGAACCGATAAAACGTATAAAACCAGCGAATCTTTAATTGTCCCAGCCGGACAATACATATTGGCAGTTGCCATTACAGACGATACCCAAAATCAAAAACCGGGATTGAATCTTGCCGTAAAAAACGGGAAATTCATAAACGACTGGCTACAAATCGGTACTATACAAATCACTAAATAATTCATCAACCCTAAAAACACAATTACAATGAAAAAATCACTTTTTTATTTAGCAGCAGCACTACTCATTGCTACGACCTCATGTTCCGAGGACAACAATGACAATGCCCCCAAAGGGCAAGAGAGCAACATTACACTATACGCGCCCGACGATTTAGAAGAGTTTGATCTTTTGTACGAAAATCCCACACGAAAACTGAAATTCGAATGGGAAGGCGATAAAGAAGGAGCTACATACGCTCTTATATTCAGCCTCGATGAAGAGATGAACAACATCGAGAGAATTGATATCGGAACCGAAATGTACACATCTCTCACCCATCAAGACCTCGACGACTTACTCGGTAAACTGGGCGTAGGCGAATACAAAAGAGGTGAATTATATTGGGCGGTTGAAAGCGAAAACGAAGGAACCTTGTCCCGCAGCGAAATTCGCAGCATGAAATTGTTCCGTTTTTATAAACCTTTCATCGATCCTCGTGACAACGAAGAATATCGCGTATGTCGTGTTTTCGATCCCATATCCGAAGATTATGCCGTATGGTTGGCCGACAATTTAAGAGCGACGACCTATTCCGACGGAACTCCTCTTGGAGAAAATGATGTAAAATTCTATACTCCCCAAGAAGGAGAAGACGAATCTTGGACAAAAGTTTTCGGAGGGTATTATACATGGACCGCCACCATGCGGGGCACTCGTGGAGCAGAAGAAGGTGAAAAAATTCAAGGTATAGCGCCCGAAGGTTGGCACATACCGACTAAAACTGAATGGGACTTCTTAATCAATGCTTGCGGTGACCCCACTATGCCCGCCACCATATTAAAAGAAAAAAGCTATTGGGATCCTAATGCCGGAGATGTCGGTATGAACTCTATCGGATTCAATATGGCTGGAACTGGATACATTTGGAGCATCCCTGAAAACGATGTAATAGAAGCCTTTGCCAATACCTATTTCTGGACCTCGACAGCTCCCAAAGACGGAGATGTGTACCCGTGGAATCCCGATCCCGTAAACTTCCCCAATCAGGGAGTAACATACGGATTCACACTTAACGATTCAGGAGCCGCCCTTTATCCTTACGACAGGAACAGAGGATATAGTGTCCGCTGCGTATTAGATTAAACTATCGCTATACGTTATTGCCGAAGGATCCGGCAATAACGTATAGCATACTTACCCTAACCCCGATAACTGAATATCATGAACATCAAAACCTCAATTGCAATAGGGCTACTCATACTCCTACTTTGTTCTAATTGCACCAACGTCAACAAAACCAACCAACCGGAAGCCACCGCAATATTAGCCGAACGCCCACCGATGGGTTGGAACAGCTGGATATGCTTTGGAACTTCTGTAACAGAAGACGAAGTTAAAGCCAATGCCGACTTCATGGCCGAAAATCTGAAAAAATACGGTTGGGAATACATTGTTATCGATGCCGGTTGGTATGCGCCCGGCATGGAGACTTTGGAGCAATATGAATCGGCAACGCCACATCAAATCATCGACAAATTCGGACGCCTCATCGTCGATACGGAAAAATTCCCATCTGCAAAAAACAGAGAAGGGTTGAAACCTCTCGCCGATTATCTGCATAGCAGAGGCTTAAAATTAGGTATACACATCATGAGAGGCATTCCCATTCAAGCTGTCGAAGCTAATACGCGCATAAAAGGGACATCATATCGAGCACGAGACATTGTCAATACCGATTCTCGATGCAAATGGTATTTCGGATTTTATGGGATAGACATGAGTAAGCCCGGAGCTCAGGAATACTACGATTCGCTTTTCGAACTTTATGAATCATGGGGAATAGACTATGTAAAGGCCGACGATTTACTATCTCCCATTTATGCACACGACGAAATAGAAGCGATAACCAAAGCCGTAAGAAAAGGGAAAAGGCCCATCGTCCTGAGCCTTTCTCCGGGCCCTGCCCCTGTCGAGAACATAAAACATTTGCAAAGCGTAGCCCAACTATGGCGCATTTCCGAAGACTTCTGGGACGACTGGGAGGCTCTGAAAGAACAATTTCCACTTTGCCGGAAATGGCAAAAGTATATTTGTAAAGGGCACTGGCCCGACGCCGATATGCTCCCCATAGGCCCAATGGCACAAAGAGCCATGAGAGGGACTCCCCGAATGAGTAATTTTACACCAGACGAACAATACACAATGCTCACACTATGGGCCATGTTTAGATCCCCTCTGATGATTGGCTGTAATCTACCCGAAATAGACGATTTCATGCTAAACTTGATTACAAATAAAGAGGTACTTGACATCAATCAATATTCCAAAGGAAATAAAGAATTGTTCGATCGAAATGGAATAATCTCTTGGTATGCTCAAAGCGAAGACGAATTGACCCACTATATCGCCATATTTAACACTACCGATAAAGATATAGAATCTTACACCTTTCCACTACAAACCATAAATTATATCGGAGACGGTCACATCACCGATTTGTGGAAAAACGAATCAATGGAAATCAAAAATAACTCCGTCTCATTTTCTGTTCCTGCGCATGGCGTAAAACTGATTAAACTAACTAAATAGTCTTGTAGGTATGAAATCATCACATTTTTATTATATAATACTATTCTCGTTTTTACTTGCCGCCTGTAAAGACGACGGGACGGGTGAAAAAGAAAATTCGGACAACGACGTTCCCTCCGTAGCGACCAATACTTGGCTATTAAACAGTCTGGATAACATAGAAAATTATTCCAACTCGGATCCAGAAAACCGATACGATATAAATATGGTTCGTAACGAATACGAAAGTGTACAGCTCGTTATACAAACCGATAGTAAAAAAAGTCTGAAAATAGAACGTATCGGCAACAACGATGCCATTGAATTTCAATGTCGGAAACTGGAAGCTTTCAACGGGAAATACGATGTTCTGATTCCTTGCGATAACGAAATAGAACCCGACGACAAAGTAGTGCGAGCTTGGCTCACTTTTAAAGTCAGGTCCGAAGCCGAGGCTAAACGACATAAAGAAATCATACGATTCAAAACCGATGACAAAGAATATGCCGTAGCTATATCGATTAATGTCGTTAACGCATCTTTGCCAGAAACTCCATCTATTGCCTCGGTATTCGGAATCAACCCTCAAAACTTCATATTCACCGGTCTATCGGAAGAACAAAAAATAGAAAAGCGCAAAGCAGCTTCGGATCTTTTATTGGAATATCGCATATCGCCCTACTTTTCCACATGGCTGAGCGGAACGATGAAAACCGAATGTTTCTCCTCGCCATACGCATGGAATGACGATCGCACTTGGGAATACTTGGCAGACAAACGTTTTAGCCGTATTGCCTTGCCATCGCATGGGTTATCCGACGATGAGTTAGAGATGATGCTGAATAAAGCTCGCGAAACCGGATTGCTAAACAAAGCATTTTTCTATGTATGGGACGAACCTACAAAGACCGATGAATATGAACAGATCAAAACTCTTTCGGATCGCATTCATCGATATGCACCGGAAGCCAAAGTGCTCACTACATTCTATTGCGGCCCTACCGACGGAGAACACAAAGACGATTTATTCGCCGTATTCGACATTCTAAATGGAGCGACATCTATTTATTGTACTGGCGTATGGGCGTTGCAGGATAATGAAAATCGCTCGGAGCAATGCAAAGCCAAATTAAAATCAGGACAAGAATGGTGGAGCTACGTGTGCATGTCCAACACTCCGGGGCTTGCCTCAAATTCTACCGCTATCGGTAACAGGGCGACCATGTGGCGTAATTATAAAGAACAAAATTCCGGATTCCTATATTGGGTCGTCAACGGATTCGCCAGCGTTTATCCCCTCAGACCTCGCCCTGAACTGCCCGAAAGAGACGGGATACTCATCTATCCCGGCGAATCGTTCGGCACAAACAAAATTTGTACCTCTGTCCGGTTGGAACGATGGCGCGATGGAGCCGAAGATTACGATATGTTGGTCTTGTACGAAAAAAAACTCGGACGATCGGCCGCCTTATCTCTTCTCAACAACGTTTATAAGAGTCCCTCGAATTACACAGATCAAAGCAAATACGCATTGGCTCTACGTAAAAATTTAATTGAAAACATCACAGAATAAATATTTCGATATGCAACATCACCTTTTCTATCGGCTTCTCATCATAAGCTGTACATTCTTTTTAATCTCTTGTCAACAAACAATCGAATGTTACCTTATACCTTCGACCGAAAAAGCATCTGATTTTTATAAAGTTCAACCTCGAAATTCCGGCACGTTATTCCTCGCTAAAAATGAAGCGGAACATATCCAAATCGTTTTCAAAGGCTGTCCGGGAGAGACCTATAAAATACATCGAAACGAAAATGCCGACAATTCTATCCGATATAGTTGTCGGCAAATCAAATCGGTATATGGATTCGACGATGCCTTAGTCCCCATAGATGGAGAACAAGTTACTTTAAACGACTCTATCGCTAAACTATGGATTACATTCCATACGGCCGAGTCGACCCGACCGGGGAAATACGAAGAACAAATTTCGATCGATGGTAACGGAAAACGGCAAAAAATAAAAATCGATCTGCAAGTGTACGATACGACATTACCCTCGACACCTTCGCTACCAGCAGCATTCGGTATCATAGAAAAGAATCTCATCGACTCGACTTCGAAAGAACAAACTTTGCAAAACAAACTGGAATGGGCAGAATTATGCCTTGATTATCGCATGAATCCCTATTTCTCCACATGGTTGGCCAACAGCATGAAACATGAAGCATCTTCATCTCCGTGGAAATGGAACGACAAGCGAACGATTCCTTTCCTATCGGACAAACGATTCAATAGGTTCGCTGTCCCCTACCACTCTCTGTCACACAACGAATTGGACAGCTTATTACAGCAATTAAAACAAACCGATTTACTCGATAAATCCTACTTCTACTTATGGGACGAACCTGCTTATATGAAAGAATATCACCTCATCGGTCAATATTCCCAAGAAATACACAAGCTCATGCCCGAAGCAAAGGTCCTCACGACCTTTTACTGTGGACCGAAAGACGGGAAATACAAAGACCGGTTGTTTTCCGTATTCGACCTTTGGCGAGGAGACACTCAAATTTTCAGTATGAGCGCTTGGGCTTTACAAGCGAACGAAGCCAACGCAGACACATGCCGTTCTCTTCTCCGAGGCAATGAAGAATGGTGGACTTATGTCTGCATGGGACCCGGAGAAGAGCAGCCCAATCTATTGCTCACGATGGACGGATACCAGCATCGAGCTGTATTATGGCGCAGCTGGAAAGAGCGTACCACCGGATTCCTATATTGGGCAGTCAATGCCTATGCCGAATCCGACACATTGGCTTTTCGCAAAGACCTCCCTGAGGGCGACGGTGTGCTGATTTACCCCGGCCAATATTTCAACAGCACAAGCCCCGTAGTATCGATACGAATGGAACGTTGGAGAGACAGTATGGAAGACTATGAATACCTTGCCAAGCTCGAAAAGAAAATAGGAAGAGCCAAAAGCGAAACCCTTTTCCAATCTATATACCAATCGCCCGAAAAATAC
>ENA-OPDF01000242-OPDF01000242.1-human-gut-metagenome-genome-assembly--contig:-NODE-242-length-41200-cov-3.196209_pt1 | contig 41200 bp, 46 predicted proteins | sample MGYA00241575_ERZ501501 | MGnify/ENA primary metagenome ERZ501501 (study PRJEB25962, sample SAMEA1972229) | human gut metagenome | biome: human gut; feature: human-associated habitat; material: faeces... | reverse complement strand
ATTGGGCAATCAGCAACCAAGCCCCGAACAGGGGAAGGCTCAACGACCATCGGCTGAAATGCCGTTAGGGGTAACGCCCGAAGTGGGAACTACCTAAACCGAAAGGCATGGTAAAGATATGGTCTGCCCACATATGAAAGTATGGGATTGTTAATCTGGTTTATATAATTGATTAACAAGCTATAAATCAATCAATTTATAGTGCCGGTATCAGCTGTGAGTACCAGAATCTACCATATGGCATTGATGAAAGTGCATTTTTTACATATGAAGAATTTGACGATGCACGTGTTCTAAAGAAAGCGTTCTATCCAAAACGTCCAGAAGAAGTAGCTTCCGGCAGACAAAGATATAAAATGCCGAAGCAACAGGGCGAAATTCGTCTTGTCGGCGTTGACCTAGCTTCATCTGCGGCAAAAGGATCAGATAACTCTTCTTTTGTACTTGGTCGTCTTATTCCAACAAGAAAAGGGTATAAACGACAAATTGTATATGTCGAAACACATAATGGTGTTGGCGCACCTGCGCAAGCACTTCGCATCCGTCAGCTTATGACGGACTTTGAAGCAGATATGCTTATCATGGACTTCAGGAACCTCGGCACCTCAATTTTTAATATCATGACCGATGTGATTCATGATGATGTTCGTGGTGTTGACTATCCTCCAATCACTGTTGCATATCATGAAACGATTGCAAACAAGTATGAAGAGTATATGTCACAAACCATTCGCAAAGATGCAATTCCATGCATATATCCAATTCATGCAACGGCAGAATTAAACAGCTTAATGGCTGTTACATTCAAAGACAAGCTAAAAACCGGAATGATAGAATTTCTTGTTTTGCCAGAAGAAGCAGAAAAGATGTATGCAAAGGAAATTGGATTCCATTTCTATTCTGGCAAGGAAGGCGATTGGGGCGGAAGAACATGGTTGCTTGCTCCGTATGAACAGACAAGCAGTCTTGTTAATGAGGCTCTGTCTCTTGCTGTATATGTTGTGAATGGCAACTTCAAACTTGTTGAGCCTAAGCGCTCAACAAAAGATAGAATTATTTCTTTGATATACCTAAACTACTACGCATCTCTGTTAGATTCTGAACTTTTAAAAGGCGATGATGAATCTGACTATATGAGAGCGGTTCGTATTATGAACCGTGGAGTAGGAAGCTACCGAAACAGAAAGTTCGGAAATTTTTTCAGGTGAAAGGGGTGAAGTAGTTGGCAGATAAAAAGAAGCCACAGGAAGAAAAAATGGCCACAGACGAACAAATTGAAACCATTCAAAAGTTTTGTTCGTTCATGAGAAGCGATCCTGGCGCATCTATGGTTGCGCAAAGAATTACAACGTCTATGAAAGATTTGGAGCATGTGGCAGATTATCTTTCTGGGAATGGCATGTATGATCCAATCTTTAGCCAGACGCTTGCACAGGCGATTGGTTTTACTTCTGGGCCAGCAGACAGCGAAGATTTGCAGGAATGGCTGAAACATCCAGAAATATATTCTGACAATCTTCGGTTCCTTTCACAATATCTTGAAAATGCCGCACTTCAATATGGAAGAGCCGCAAGTCTCTTGTCTGATATTAAATCTTATCACTATGATTTGCGATGTGGCGCAACAGATTTAGGCGATAAGGTGAATTCAGAAGAGTTTAAAAAGAGCTATAATCGTGCGCTTAGAACTTTGCGGAGATTGAATATTCCATATCAAATCCGTAAGGTTGACAAAAAGGTTGCCCTTGAAGGTGTTGCCTTTGTTTGGTTTAATAGGACAGTTGACACGATTGACCTGTTGGAACTTCCATCTGATTTTTGCTATATCACAGCCCCATGGACATATGGGTATCTGTTTGCACTTGATCTGACCTATTTTGACAGGTTCGCTTTCCAGCAGACCCAGGTTCCAGAACTTTGGAAAGCGTATGAAGTATTTTGCAGAAAGCGTCAAGAGCTTGCGAAATCATCTGATAGTAGAGAAAAACTGATTCCGTATCAGTATTATCCTGTATCACCATTTGATGGATGGTGCTGTGTCTTTGATGTGACAAGGCCATTGAAAGTCCCGCCAATGATTGGTGCGGCAAGTTCTGCCATTGACTCTATTGGTTATCGTGATCTTATTAAGCAAAAGGCGGTTATTGACCTTTGGAAAATTTTGTCCTATAAGATTCCGGTCAACAATACTACCAATAAGATGGATATAACCTACAAAGAGGCAAGTTCATTCATTGATACTATGCGTGACGTTTTCCCAGAAAACTACATTGTTGCCGCAACTCCGTTTGATCTTCAAACTCCTGTATCAAGCGATCAAACATCGGTCATGGAAGGCTTGGAGAATATCTCAAACAAGACGTTCTATGACTATTCTGGTGTTCCTAATGCACTGTTTAACAGTGATTTGAAATCTGCGGCGGCATTGAAGCTCGCAACAAATACAATTTTCTCTTATGCAAGTTCTGGTATGTATGCAAGTATGCAGAATCTTGTAAACTGGATTTTGCGTGTAGAGTGTGGATCAAGATATGATTGGCATATTGTGTTCCACGGAAACAAGCTATATGAGGACGAAGAAAGGGCGAGTGCTCTCAATCTTTTGACGAAGGCGAACGCTCCTGCTTCTTATGTCCTTTCGTACTTTGGGTATGAACCTTTTGATTTGCAAAATGCGTTTATCCTTGAAAACATGACTGGAATTAAGGATATGATGCGGCCTATTCAGATGGCAAGTACGATGAGCAATTCAGAAGGCGGTAGGCCAACAATGGAAGCGTCTAATAGAACTGATTCGTCAGATGCGAACGACGATTCTGGTAATATGGACGAATAAAGGTGGTGAGATATGTGTTGATTCATGATGAAAGCAAGCGCAAACTTGATAAGCTGGCCCAGAGATTCTTTTGGATGAATAAGAAACTCGACAGAATGAAAGCTGTTCTGAATACGAAGTTTGCTATGCCTCTTCTGGCAAATAGGGTTCACCTTGAACTGGCTCACGCCTATCCTCTGTTGGCAGATAAGGTCAATGACATTGAAGAGATGTTCAACTATGATCCTGAGTATTTGAGCGTTGAGGGCGCATGTGAGAACTATGAAAGTGTTAGCGAGCTGATTTCACAGCTTTATGAGTGGACGCTTGAAACCAATGACATTCTGTGCGCAACGGCTATCTTCGTAAAGGAACAGGGTGACTTTAGCGTTTACAAACTCATGTCCCCAATTATCAACGAATATTCAAAATACGTAGCAAATGCAATTTTGCTGATGGATAAGACTGATCTGTATAAAGATCATTTGTATGCTATGGATGATAATTGTGAGGAATGGTGGGTATTGTGAGAGTTATGAATATTGAAGAACTTTCCCCATCATTTTCATTTTATCGTTGTGGAAGCCCGCCGTTGAAAGACTTTCTGTTACGAAATGGGATGGAATATGTATATTCTTACCGTTCTAACAGAAGTGGAAGAATTGTGTGGGTATTTGTAGAATGTGAAAGATTAAAACAGTTGCTTCAAATCTGGGCAACGAATAGACCGGAGGTGTAATAATGGAACAACGTGTGGTTCAACCTGTTGACTACATGAAACTTCTGTATGATTCGCCAGATGTGTCTATTTATGAATTAGATGCAATTCATCTTGATGTAAACAGTAATCAAATGTCTATTGATGAAGATTGCGTCAATGCATCCCTCGCAAGTTTTGCAGATAAGCCGTTATACTGTGTGATTGATAATACATTTAATCCGCTAGACGGAAAGCATAATGATTTCATGGAACACTTTAGAGAAGAATACCCGTGGCGTATTACAAGGGATAGAATTCTTCCGTTTGGCTGTGTTCCAGAGAGTGCTTTGAAAGATGCAAGGCTTGTAGAACGTGATGGAAGAACATATCTTCGTATCAATGTTGTTGTTTGGAAGAGCCTGCTTCCGCACGTCTCAGAAATCCTTCAACGCAGAGACGGAGATGTAAAGGTTTCTGTTGAATTTGTCATTGAGGATGCAGAACAATGTCCAGAAACTGGTATTCTTTACATTCATAAATTTCACATTACAGCTATTACAGCTTTGGGCGAAAAGTTCAAAGAAGTTATGGATGGTTCTAGGCTGAAAACAGTTAGGTTTTCTTATGATGAATATGCAAAGAATAGCAATCCTAGATATTTTGCCTATTCTAAATACAACAGCGTCGAAATCCCACAGACGGTGTTGAACGCCATGAAGGACGGTATCGCTCTTCGTGAAAAATGTGGTCGTGGCGGAACAAAGTCACTGTATGAATCGGTGAAGCGCATTGCAAATGTCGGAATCGCATATGATGATGACATTGTAACATTGAATAGCGCATTTTCTGCCATTGGAAAAGTTCCTGAAAAGACGAATCCGATTACAAGCAAGTATATTCAATATTCTATGCTTGGTGGTAGTTCTGGAAAGGAATGGATAACTAATGTTTGCAACGGTTCTGCCGTGGCAATAAATAAATTTAGTAAAGGAGGAAGTAGCGAAGTGAACATCCAGATTGACAACAAGAAGGAATCTGCCATCAATGGGCAGTCTTGGGAAAATCCAGGAAAGGCTCTTTATGAACCAATTATGGAGGCTTCTAATGAGGAATCTTTGGTTAAGGAAGCATATCTCGTTGTTGAAGATGGATGGAAGGATGCCCCAAGCGAACATCTAAAATATCCTCACCATGAAGTAAAAGACGGAAAGCTCGTGCTTAATGTGGCTGGTGTTAAGGCGGCATTTGCCCGTGCTTCACAACAGGGTATTGTAGATGGAGACGTGAAAAAGCATCTTGAGAGACACTATCGTGAATTAGGTTTGTCTATGGAAAATTTTGAAGCGAAGTGTGCAGAACTGCAAAAGACGATTGACAAGTTGAACGCAGACCTTGAATCTAAGTGCTCCGAATTTAACCAGAAGTGCGCAGACCTCGAAGCCTCTAATACGGCTTGTCAAGCGGCAGAACAGAAGTGTGCCGATCTTCAAGCTGAATTGGATGCTAAGTGTGCGGAATACGAAGATAAGTGCGCAAAGCTGGCAGAGTACGAGAAGAAGGAAGTTTGCGCTCAGAACATGGCTATGATTGATGAGTATTGCAACTGCTTTGATCCAGAAACTCTGAACGCCCTGAAAGAAAAGGCTTCTACTATGTCTTGTGACGAGATGAAGGCCGCTGTTTCTGAGGCTGTCATGTCTTATGCGAAGAAGGTTATGACGCAAGATGGCGTTGGCGGGGCTCATAAGTTCTCTTATGGTTTCCCGCCCATGAACCAGTATTTTGACGCTTCACATCAGCCCAAGGATAAGCTGTCAAGTATTCGCAGTAAGTACAAGACTAATGTAATGTAACATAGAAAGGAAGATTTAAGATATGGCAAATTTTCTCTGCCGTGCGACTAATCCTCGCATTCCTGATTATCTGGTAATCAAGGTTTCTGTCCCTTCCGGTCAGACTATGAAGGCCGGTGATGTGTTCCCCGTGAAGGCTCTGGACACTGATATTGCTAACAACTATCAGGTGTTTACTGGCACTCAGCCCACGACTGCTGATCTGGGTATTCGTATGGCTATTGTGATTAACGATGGCTTTGAAACTCTGGAGGATGGTCGTCGTCCTGCTGGTCAGCCTGACTACACTCAGTACACCTACGCCGAGGGCGACGTTGTGACCGCTATTCTGATGGTTCCTGGTCTGGTGTTTGAGATTTCTAAGGACTGCCTGACCAATGCCACTTCTATTGCCGCTGGCAATATTCTGGAACCCGTGAATGGTAAGTATACTCTGGACACCAAGACTGCCCATACCGAAGGCACCAAGTCTGCTATGCGTGTCCTGAATCCCGCTAAGAATTTCCGCATGGGCGGTCAGTTTGGCTACAACTTCATCACCACTGTGGTGGCTATGGTTGAAGATGGCGAGCCTAAGACCACTAGCGTTGGCGGCTAATTTTGGAAAGATTGAGAAAGGAGTAAAACATAATGAATGAGATTCGTTATTTCTCTGGCATTTCCAGCGATGCCGACGCTAAGGTAATTGTCGATAGCCTGACCGAAGTTGGTCTTGCGGCTATGTCTCGTGATTTCGGCTCTACTGGTCTTGCCACGAAGTTCTCTATGGACCCCACTGTGTATAATTCCAAGAACGACGAAGTTCGCAAGGCTGTTCTGGCCTATTGTGGTGCCAAGTCTGGTATGTCTGATATTACCGAAACCCGTCACATCCTGAACGCCTTTGACAACCCGACTTTCGAGAGCATCTACAATGCTATTTTCACTGAGTCCCTGCTTGGCATTATGACCAAGACTGATTCTAACGCTATCAGCGTGTTTGCTAACATTGATAGCGTTGATGTTGGCAACTCTCTGACCTATCAGATTGAGACCAAGGGTCTGCCCATTGCACAGCGCAACTCTTACATGAGCAATGTGACCTTCCTGGATGGTGCCGCTACTCAGGCCATTACGGTGACTCCCAAGGTGTACTCTACCGGTACTGCCATTGATGTTATCCGTATGCTGAAGGGCGACATTGATATGGGTAAGGAGATTGCCCGCGTTGCTATGTCCATCCTGTACAAGCAGTATCAGCTCTGCGTGGCTCAGGTTGCTAACACCGCTCTGGTGTCTGGTACTCCTCTGTACCGTGCCACCTTCTCTGCGGCTGATTATATCCGTACCATTTCTTATCTGCAAGCCCTGAACAATGCTTCTGTGCGTGCTTATGGCACTCTGCCTGCCCTGAACGCCATTTCTGCTGTGGCTACTGCCTCCTATGGCTTCACCGCTCAGGATGAAGTTCTGCGTCTGGGCTTCCTGTCTGTTGCTTATGGCATCCCCCATGTGATTCTGCAACAGGCTACCGACGGCTCTGCTCCTATTGGTGCTGATAATACTGCCGCTGACAAGACCATGCTGATTCCCAATGATCTGGTGTTCCTGCTGGCCGACACTGGTGACAAGCCCGTGAAGTTGGTTCGTGAGAACTACATCCGTGTGATGAACACTCCTGCGAACATCAACAGCATCAACCGTCGTGAGTATCAGTATTTCATGGCCTTTGATGCCGCTGTCGCTACTCAGGCGCACTTCGGCATCCAGAATACCGCCTCCGCCTAATTTAGTCAATTAAACTTGTATGAAAGGATTTTGTAGAAATGACTAATGAGAAGGATTTGCTTGCAAAGTTGGAAGCAGTTCTGAAAATCAACGATATGCTTGTTTCTGAAAACGAAAAGCAGAAGCAGATGATTGAGTCTATGCGCTCTAATGGCCATAGAAATGTTGCTGTGGGGTGTAATGCTGTTTATGGCATTACACTCCAAGCACCTAATGGAGAAATTGAAATTGATTTGCAGTATGGTGATGTTACCAGTATTGCAGACGATGATATCAAGACGCTTTTGAAGCGCAACTCCACTAGAAAACTGTTTATCAGCGGCATTGTCTATTTCGTTGATGAATCTGAATATGCCAACTTTGGTATTCGTCGTAAAATCAGTATCAACGATGAAAAGATCGTTGAAGTTTTTAATGCGAACGATAAAGATGCGTTGAAGAACTATCTGGACGAAGCAACTGGAAGAAAGTATGATCTGAATGTTATGAATACCTTGTTTTACAAGATCGTTCTGATGAATATATCTGGTAAACTGGGCAACATTCCATATGATCTTCGCACAACTGTTGAAGATTACTTCAATATGAAGCTGGATATGGCGGAAACGCTCTATCGTCGTGTAAAGAGTGTCATGTAATCTAAAAGAAACGGGTGGTGCTAATTGACAAGCTATAAAGAAGTCTATGATTTGAATAGGCTTATCAAAAACGACCCACGTTTGGCGAACTTGGATGCCTGTGAGTTGAACTCCATCCGTTTCGGGTATCTTAAATTCGCTATTTCATACTTTATGTATGATTGCCGCAAAGACCTGAACAATAGATATGATCCGGAATCTACTGCATATGAATTTGAAGGTGACGGACAGGAGACAGAGTTTATTTTGCATCCTGCTCCGCCTATGCAGGCAGAATGTGTTGTGTATCTGATACAGGAAAATGAAGAGAGAACGCAAATCAAAGACTTTACCTATGACCAAGAACTGCAATCTATTTACTTTCGTGTTCCACCCGCCCCTGGCACTGGAATCATTGTAAAGGTTTTCACAGTTGGTGCATTTGAGGAAGATTTGGATTTGCGAGAACTCAACATTCTTGCAGAAGGTATGAACGTCCCCTATCTGGAAGAAGCTAAAAATGACGAAAACGCCATGAAGTATATCATTTCTGGTAGGTCATTGAAGTTCTTCTCGCAGGCGAACCACATCACAGCCATGAATGAAACTGTAAATGCACAAAAATACTATATGCTTGACCATTTGATTTCCGAGTATAGCTACAAAGGTAATGAAGATGGATATAGTAGATTGGCAGGCAGGGGGAATGGCTAATGGGAAAAACTCCAAAGGCGGTTCACCAAGGTCTTTGTGATGTAACACTTGGAATCAATGGGTTTGACGATGCTGTTATAGACAGTATGCAAGCATCTTTTGAACTAAGTCCAAACTTTGAATCTGTTTTCATCATACATGATTCTTCCAAAGCACAGGAATTTCTTCATGATTCTAATATCAATAACCACTATGGGTTGACAAGGTATAAATCTTGGGTGTTTGATGGAACAGAAGAAGAGCAAACTGTCGGTCATAAATACATTCAGATGTACCCATATGAGACTATGGTATTACAAGAGGGCGACTATATCGCCTACGACTACTACCATAATGGGAAAAAGACAGTTTGGTTCTGTCTGGCGTTAGATTCTAGTTCAAAGTATGAGCAGATTGGCAAAATTCGTCCATGTACCAACGAAGTAAGGTTTGTCAACGAAGACGGAGCCTTAATTCGTGTTCCGTGTGTATTTGATAACAAGATTAACAGCGAAAAGAATACAACGCTGTCAAACTTGAAGTATATTAACGGTATCACTACCATTTATATGCAGTTAAACCCTGATTCACAGCAGTTAAGGCCCAATCAGCGTTTGCTGTTCGGAAGAAAGGGTGCTTGGACTGCATTTCGTGTTGTCTCTGTTGGCGTAAATAACTTCATGAACCCCATTTATTGGGATAATGACTCTGCAAAAGTTCTTGAAGTCACCATGGAGGCCGCATACGTCAATGAAGATACGGACGATATAGAGAATGGTATCGCTGATGGTGCATCATATTCTATCAAGTTGTCACTTGACCATGCAGATATGCTTGTTGGTGATAGCTTTAGAGCATCAGCGACGCTTGTAAAAGACGGTGTGATTATATCTGATAAGGCAATTTATTGGAAAACATCAAACTATTATGTTGCCACAGCAAGTGATCTTGGAACCATTACGGCAAAACACGCCGGAAATTGCGTTGTCACGGCATATATGGCAGAAAACGAAACCGTATTTGCAAGGCTCTATATATCTGTTGTTGAAGAGAAAGAAAACAACTATGAAGTTGTTATTGACCCATATGAGGGTTCTTCGTATGGTATTCTGCAAGGAAACGAACAGATATTTACCTGTTACCTCCATAATAACGGAACGGAATTGGAAGATACGTTCACATTTACAGTGGAAACAGAAGCAAATGACTCTTGCTATGAATTTTCTGTTATCAACGAAAACTCTTTCTCGGTTAAAAACATCAGAATGTCTGTATATCCATTAACTATTCACTGTGAAAGTGAAAATGGTAGTTTTGATGCTAGTATTATATTAAAGGGGGCTTGGTGATGGCTAGACTCAGACAATGGCAGTCTATCGTAAACAAGACCCTCGAGATGATACGCAATAACGACAAGGTATTGCAGTATATATCAAACAGTTCTGACGAACCATATAATATTCCGGTTCCAAAATGGGAAGATGTTTTGATGAAAAACGTATTTCCAATGCCAAAGGAACCTGGTTCTGTCAGCACAGAGAAAACATTTATCAACGTGTATATGTATGGAACTGATATTGTGCCTGAAAATCCCTATTATCACGACGATTACCTGTATGTGGAAGTCGGATGCCACATAGAAACGTGGATGTTAAAAAATGGGGAAATCCGTCCATACACAATTTGTGCGTTGATAGATGAAATGTTTGACCGTTTCGATATCCCTGATATGTCTATTCAAAAAGTGCTTCCATCTACCTATAAAGTTCTCAAATTTGGCGATATGTTCTATGGTTATCGCATGAAGTACAAGTGTACAAACATAGGTTCTATGAATTGTGGATAATCTAAAACTCCTGTTTGGAGAACCCTTAGTGATAAATGGAATTACTTTTCGCCATGCTAAAATTGGTGATATTATAGACATAGGGGAAGATTTTTATATGTCCGCCGTCAATTTATTCATTGTCAAAATGTCTGATTTGATGGTAGAACTATATGACTGTGGCATTGATTATAGAAAGGCAAACCCATACGAGGTTTTTCTTTCTTTGTCAACAGATACCCTTGTTATCCGTGATGGCAAGTTCATTGCAGATAAGGATGGTATGCCAATGTGGAATAAGGATAGTTCTACCAGTAAGAAATTGGGATGGCTAACTGGGATCAATGATTTCAGGTTTTATATTGACGAAGAGGACAAAGGTATTTTGTACAGTCCGTCAACAAACGCTGTTATTGACGAGTCTGTGTATCAAATAGTCAGGGCGTATTATAGTAGGATGCACACTATAAGCTCTGATGAAAAGTACAATCCTGGTAATGACCAAACATTGAAGTTTCTTGTGCGTCAAGAAAAGCGTAAAAGGGAACTGAACGCTAAGAAAAGATCGCACAGGAGCGAACTTGCATCTCGAATTTCATCGTATGTCTGTTTAACAGGTCATACATTCGACGATGTAAAAAACCTTTATGTGTACCAGTTTTTCGATGGTTTAGATAGGGCAAATAAATTGTTGGAGTACAAAAATATTAGTATGGGATATTTTTCTGGAAACATCAAGCACTCAGACTATACAAAGGCCATTGAAAAGGTTGATTGGACACAATAAAATAATTAGGAAGGATGATTTGTTTTGGCTATTGACACTTCTAAATTTGCCGTACAGCAAATCTTCGTGGTTGATGCCTTCAACCTTGATACTGGTGCGCTGATTGCCCGTTTCGAGGACTTGAAGAACTCTACCCTGAATAACAACGGTACTGTGGTTTATGCACAGGGCGGTGTCGGCAACCCCAAGATCATCGGATTCAGCCACTCCAAGGAGTCTACCCTGGAAGTTGAGTCCGCTGTTATCACCGGTGGTGCCCTTGGTATTCAGACTGGCTCTGGTCTGATTGACCTTACTGAGTCCAAGGATATTCCTTTTGACGAAGTTGTGATTGCCGCTTCTGTCGATTCTGGCACGGAGGCTACTACCACCTATACTGCTACTGGTGCTACTGGCAAGGAGATCGGCTTTGCCTATGTGCTGAATACCGATGGTACTGTGAAGAAAACTCTGACTCAGGACACTTCTGCTACTACTGGCAAGTTTGCTTATGCGACGGCTGGTAAGAAGCTGACCTTTGCAGAAGGCGATGTTGCTGTTGGCGACAAGGTTCTCGTGGTGTACTATCCTACTGCCGCAACTGCCTATCAGATTTCTAACAGCACCGAAGTGTTTGCGCAGAACGTGCGTCTGCATTGCAAGACCCTGTTCCGTGACACTTGCACTGGTAAGGATTATGTTGGCGTTCTCGTGATGTATAAGGCTAAGGCTGGTGAAGAGTGGTCCCTGGAGCTGTCTGCTGATGGTGATCCCGCTGTCCACGCTATCAGTTTTGAGGCATTGAAGTCTTGTGAGTCTCCCGTTCTGTGGGATATTTTCATTTACGATACCGACGATCTTTCTTGATAGGTGGTGATTTCTGATGCAACCATTTTTCACCATCAAGCGTAAATCCGATGAAAAGACTGACTTTATCTATGAGTATGACTTCAAGAACGATAAGTTCATTGGAGACGTAGACAATTACACCTACAATGACATTGATGTTTTTATTGGTGTTCCATCTGAAATCCTTAAACCGCTTTTCATTCGTGAGAAGGTTTCTAAGGAAAAGTCTGAAGTTGTTGAATGATTGGAGCGGATTAAATCCGCTCCAATCATAACACATGAAATCGCAGAACGTAGGAGGGAGTTGTGATTATGCAATATGAAACTATCGTTGTGGCAGTTCTCTCTCTTATAGGAACACTTGCCGGTGCATACTTATCAAATAAGAAAAGCTCTGCTCTGATTGCATATCGTCTCGAACGCCTAGAAGAAAAGGCAAATGATATCAATACAATCGAAGAAAGAGTCTACCGCATTGAAGAAAATCAATCCGTTGTAGATGAAAAGATTAAAAATGTGAACTGTCGTATTACTGATTTAGAAAAAAGCGTAGTAAGTAATTGACCGGAATTAGAAAGGAAAATTTTGTATGAATAACACTATTAACACTATTATCAATGGCTACACCAGTGGTAAGGTCTCTGTGGAAGAAACCAATAAGGCTCTTGCGAACGCAAATGCCGGTTTTTCTTTCCAGCCTGGGAAGAACGCTCTGACTGCTGATGAGATTGCGTCCACTAAGGTCGGCAAGCTCCCTGGTGATGTGACCGGCTATGGCCTCCTGTCTACTGGAACTGGTACTATGGATAAGGTTCATGTCATAAACGGTAAGGTTCAGGGCGGTGCTGTCAACACGGTTGTGAATGGCAAGCCTAACGAGTATGATCTGGTCTATATTGGCGGTCAGACTTGGCAGGTCTTTGGCGATCAGCTTGGTGAGATTGCGCCCAAGGATGCACCTTGGTGGGCTCCTCTGCATACCTTTGTTGGTCACGTTGCTTGGCAGGATGAAGTTTCTCAGTACATTCCTGAGTATGACATGGTTTACAATCGTCCCAAGTACCATGGTCAGGAAGTTGTGAAGGGTGCCATCCGCTATAAGTATGCAGATAATGGCACTTGCAAGTATCAGCCCAAGTCTATGGCTGATTATGATAAGGCGCATGGGCGGGTGTAATCTATGGACATTTCTTCTCTTGGCATTACTGGCGTAACTGCCATTACTGTTATTTGCCTGTTGATTGGTCAGGCTGTAAAGGCCACCAAGATTGATAACAGTTGGATTCCTATTGTGTGCGGTGTGTCTGGCTTGATTCTGGGTGTTGTTGGTATGTTTGTCATGCCCGACTTCCCAGCAAGTGACTATCTGACCGCCGCCGCCATTGGTATCGTGTCCGGCTTTGCGGCAACTGGTGTCAATCAGGCTTTGAAACAAAAGACTAAGACTGAGTAATTTTCTGGGCGGTTGCCGCTAAGTTGATACCGCATTGCTGAGAGCAAACGCCCCCAGAAAACAGTGAACCATCTGTTGCAGCAGACAGCCCTATCGTTCCATGCAAGTGACCATTAAATGGTCACTTGCATGGTCTATTTTGACACGATTATTAAATGGGTGGTAATATGATACTTGCTTTAGATGCAAGCACTACAAGCACGGGCTATGCCATATTTGATAATGGTGTTTTGATAGACCGTGGCGTAATACGTCCCAAAGGTGGAGACGTAAAAGAAAGAATTAAGTATGTCTATTGGGCAATCAGAGTTCTATTTGAAAAGTATGAATATCAGCATGTATTTATTGAAGATGTTCCACTTTCACATACTGTCAATCGCCGTGTGGCAGAAAATCTTCTTCTGTTACAGGGAACGATTTATTCTATCTGCATAGAACATGGTTGCCAATTTATACAAATGGAACCAACACATTGGAGAAAGTTGGCTGGTATCAAAGCAAAAAGGCGTGACGAACAAAAGGCAGAGGCCATTCAAAAAGCCGATGAACTCTATGGATTCGGCTATCGTTATGTAGATGCAAAAGAAGATGCCAGAACTGGTGACTCCGATGTGTGTGAAGCTATTTTAATTGGAATAGCTGGTATGAAAAAACTTGTAGAAGGTGCTATTGTATGAAATTATCAGAATTCCTTAATCACTTCCGTATGCAGGAAGCGTCAAAGATGGCAGATGTAAAGATTTTAAGGTACATTCCATTTGACGAAAAGATCAGTATTCTCAAGAATTCCGAAAAAGAGCTTCTTTCTGTTAATTTGAGTGGAATGACCGGAATGACTGAATTTGTAAAAGAAAAGGAAAAGTTCAGATTCTTTAGAATTCTGCTTGCATATACAGATTTGGAAGTTGATGATACATCTATTGAGATGTACGATGCCTGCCTTGCTATTGATATGGATAGATTCTTTACCCATTATTGCAGGGTAGACTATGAAAGATTTTGCAAAATGTTCGACGATATCGTTTCTATTAACGATGGATATATGCTAAGAGACGCACTTATGTCCGTTGGAACAGAAAGTATTGACGAACAGTTCCACAACATTGTAGAGGAACTTGGCCAAAATGCTGGGATGTTTGCAAATCTGAACGAAATTCTCAGAATCAACAATCTGGGACTAAATAAGAAGTAATTCTCAGAAAGGGAGCCGTTTTATCACGGTTCCCTTTTTTCAACCTTGCGCATAAGGCGGTGATAGAATGGCGGTTATGACTCAAAAACAGATAGAAAAGCTGTTGCAGAAGAAGGCAAAGGGTTTTGTAACAGAAATGGCAAAAGCGTGTGAAAAACTGCTGAAACAAAATATCAGGTCTGAGTTATACGGAGAAGATCATACATTAACAAAGAATCCAACATATAGAAAAATATTCCGTGATCGTGCTTTAATTGGTGCTGTATTGAGAGAACCAACATCGAAAGAGTTTGACGGCTGGGGCACAACGATTGGATTTGACATTGGTTATCTGGAAAGTGCGGCAGAGCCAAAGGGTTATAATCCAGGTGTCGGGTCATACCTTGGCCGTTATACAGATGTGCATGGAAATTTCGTTGGTGACGATATGATTGCTGATGGATGGTTGGAAGATGGAGTTGGCGGAATCGTTCCAAGAAGTGGCGCAGGGTTTATGCAAAAAACAGTCGATGAAATGGAAGATTTCATTGCTAATATTGGAGCAGAGGCGTATTTTAGCAATGAGTTTGGATCAATTTTAATTACTAGGGGTAGGTGATAAAGATTTATGGGTGATATGGGTATTCAGCTTGGCATAACTACTGTTCCTGTTATTGACCAAAAGAGTTTTAACAATGCGACGAAGCAGTACCAGAAAATGCTAAATGCTACGCCTACCGTTGTTAAGATCAAATTTGATGCAGACACAAAGTCTTTAAAGAGTACATTTGCCTCTGTAAGTCAACTAACGAAACAGTTTTCCTCCATTGGAGGAAAGATACAGCTTCCAGGAATCACAGAGGCTATCCAAGCTGGTGTTGAAAAACATAAGGCAGAGGTAAGAGCACTTGAAAACGAATATGTCAATCTAAAAGCAAGAATTCAAGAAATTAACTCTACATTACAGGGTACAGCAAGAACATCTGCCCTGAGAGATGTATCTTCTCAAGTTTCTGACCTCGGGAAAAAGATCAAAGAAACGTTTGGTAAAGCAGAACTTGAAAACTTTGAAACCATGTTTGGGAAAATTTCCAAAAGTGGAATCAAGGGAATGGTTACAAATGTTTCCAAGCTGCAAACTTCGCTGACTGGTGTAAATAAGCGTGTTGTTGAAATTGCTGGCAATGGCGAAAAGATTATCCGTGTTACACAACAGCTTGGTGAAGATGGATGGGAAATTGTAAGCGTAAAGACGACCGATAACGTCAAAACGCTCAACAGACAAGTAGAGACACTTAGGAAAAATCTGACGGCTCTTAAAACAAATGCCGGTGAAACTTCTTCTATTGGTATAACTGCACAATCCCTGTTGAATCAGCTCAATGGAATCAATACACAAGCACCGCAGGCAAGAAAGCAGCTACAAGGTATAGCAACAGATGCAAAGACAATTCAGCAGAGTTTTACCAATTCAACCACAGCACTTGAGCAATACAAGAAAACAATCAGAGATATCACCAACTTAGAAATCCAGTACAATAAAGAAAGTCTAAAAGGAACACAGGCAGACGAAATTATGCTTTCAACGCTTAGAACGTCAATCGGTTATAAGCAACAAGACGCAAAAGCGTTAGAAGCTCAGATAGTAAATCAAAGAGAATTCGCAGACGCACAGGCATACTCAGAAACCGAGATGCGTCGGCTGAATGATACGCTGAGACAACAAGAAAAAGCCTTTAAAAAATCTACGAGTTTTATCGAGAATTTTTCAGGCGGAATGAAAGATGCCGCCGCACGTGTTGCAAACTATACGATTGCATATCGTGTATTGTGGAAAATGGTAGAAATAGCAAAACAGGCGATACAGACAGCAAAAGAGCTTGACGATGCATTTAACAGCATTCAGATGGTTGTCATGTATACCAATGAAGAAATGAAAGAAATGGCAAGTACATACTCCGATCTTGCTGTTCAATTATCTACTTCGTTGACTGATGTTGCAGAGGGTAGAATGTTGCTCTCTATAAATTCCCTTAATTGCTGGAAACCCCTTAGAGCCTAATTACCACAGCATATAGATGAAATAAGCTAAGGTGTGATGGTTTGAAAAGTATTAGGATTGGGCAATCAGCAACCAAGCCCCGAACAGGGGAAGGCTCACAGACTATCCGTAAGGAGTAGGTGTAAGTACACCGAAATGGGGAAATGTTATTTGACAAAGCACATCTTGTGTGCCATAATAACATAAGATATAGTCGCTACTACACATGAAAGTGTGTGAAATGGTTGTCGTTATATTAAATTTTAGAAAGAAGGTGTTAATATGCCAATAGTAAGTGATTATGTAGATATGGTTTGGAGTACATATCAAAAGAGAAGATATATGGACTTAGGATATAAGTTCACAAAGATCGGTGATACGTTTCGTGTTAGGCTAGAAGATGTTTCGCCAACATCTAATGTTTTTATTGATGTTATATGTGATTATTGCGGAAAAGAATTTAAACAAATGTATATGAATTATATGCGAGGAACAAGAAGTGGAAATAATAAGTGCTGTTGTATTGATTGTAGGCAAAAGAAATATGAAGAAAATGTAATGAAGAAATACGGCGTAAAGAATACAGCGATGCTTGATGAAGTAAAAGAAAAAGAAAGAAATACATGTATGAAAAGATATGGCGTACATTCAACAGCATTAGTACCAGAAGTAAAAGAAAAACTTGTAAAGACAATGTATAAAAATAATAGTTGTTTAACGTCAAAAATGCAAGATAAAATACATATGATAATTGGCGGGAAGAAAAACTATCCTCTGTTTGGAAAAATGGTAGATATATTGTTGGATAACAATATATATCTTGAGTACGATGGCGGTGGGCATTTTATACCGATTAAATTTAAGGCTATGTCAGAAGAAGAGTTTAGAAATAGAGAAATAGAAAGGTATAATTTTCTTCGTAAGAATGGCTATAAAATGATAAAGATTGTAAATAGAAAAGATAAAGATATACCAGATGAACTTATCACCTCCATTGTAAACCATTGCCAATTTTTTCTAAAGAATTTTGAAGATGGATATATTATAGTTGACATAGAGAACAGGAATATTTATTTCGACAACCAACACTAAAAATTAACGACTTTTAGTGAAAGATATAGGCGGATAACTGGCTTCGTATGGGTGAATCTGCGGCGAATGTTACAGAATTGTTGACCGCATCAACTGTCTTGTCTCGTGTTGGTCAAATTGACACAGCGGATGCATCTGAATATTTGACCTCTGCGTTGCGTGGTTATAAGCTGGAAGCAGAAGATGCCATGCACGTTGTTGATGCTTTATCGCAAGTTGATATTGAATCTGCGTCAAGCGTTGCAGACCTTGCCGAAGCTATGCAGAGATCAGCAAATACTGCGTCTGTTGCTGGTGTTGAGTTTGAAAAACTTATTGGATATATTGCGACAGTAAAAGAAGTTACACAACAGTCGGCTTCTGTTATTGGTAACGCAATGAAAACAATCTTCTCTCGAATGGGCTCAGTTAAGGCTGGCGTGTTCTTGGACGAAGATTTGGAAACAGAATACGAAGATATTGACACTTTTATCAACGACGTTGAAAAGGTTCTTTCAAAGGTCGGAATTCGTGTTCGTGATACAAACAAGCAGTTTAGAGATGCACAGGACATTATTGATGATGTAGCAAAACAATGGAAGAATTATAGCGACCTCGAAAAAAATGCGATTAGTAACATAGTCCGCCAGTATGGAAACATATTGGTTGAACTTCCCTGAATGGCTGGAAACTCCTTAGAGTTCTATTGCCACAACATAGACATGAAATATGGTCAAGTGTGATGGCTTAAAAAGTATAGGAATTGGAAAATCAGCCGCCAAGTTCCGAATAGGAAAAGGTTCAACGACTATCTTGGGCACAAGAGTAGGAACAAGTGTTCCGAAGTGGGGAAGCACCTAAACCGTAAGGCATGGTGAAGATATAGTCTGCACTTATATGAAAGTATAAGATGGATTGGTGTAACGAACCAATCTGTAACATAATGGTGCAACCGCTATTGCAGGTAAACAAGTCTGGTGCTTGAACATATAGTAATATATGGCCCAGCGGTATATAAAATGGGTAGAATATGCTCAAATCGGTGAAGTTCCAGAAGTGGATAATACCGAGAGTGGTTAATAAAGTCTTGACAAACCTCCTTTTATGTGATATAATTACACTAAGGAGTGATATAAATGCTTATAGAAGAAACTGTAAAAACTAAAGTAACACCAAACATGGTAGAGTATTATAGGAGTAAAGGATATAATTGTGTTGTCGGTGAGTATATTTTTGTAAAAACTTCTGATTTAATGACAAAAAGCAATGTAAAAGTTAGATATATTTGTGATAAATGTGGTGAAATAATAACTATAAGATATTGTGATTATAATAGAAGGCATAAGGAGCAAAAAGATTACTGTAATAGGTGTAAATATGAAAAGACTAAGAAAACAAACCTTATAAGATATGGAAGCGAGAATGTTATGGGGAATAACAGCATAAGAGAGAGATTAGTAGAAACAAATATAAAAAGGTACGGTTATGATTCTGCTATGAAAAACAAGGATATTTCTGACAAGGCGAAGAAAACGTGTATGGAAAGATATGGTGTTGATAATCCAGCAAAAAGCAACATCGTTAAAGAGAAAATTATAAAAACGGATATGGAGCGGTATGGCGTAAAACACCATTTATCTTCAAAAGAGGTAATTGATAAAAGAATAGAAACAAATTTGAAGAGATATGGAGTTCCGCATGTGCTTATGTCGCCAGAAATAATAGAAAAGTCGAGAAGGACATTATATGAAAATGGAAGTTGTCCAACGTCAAAGCAACAAATACATATGCACAGTATATATGGCGGGAAATTAAATTATCCTATTGGTAGAACTAATGTTGATATATTTTTTGAGGAATCAAATATCTATTGTGAATATGACGGCGGTGGACATAGATACATGGTGTTTTCAAAAATAATGTCAGATAAGGAATTTACAAACAGAGAGATAAGAAGAGGAAAATATCTTGAAAGCATTGGGCTAAAAGAATTTCGTATAATATCTAAAAGTGATACTATTCCTTCAGATGATACTCTTATAGATATGAAAAATTTTGCTTTTCATAAATTGTTAGATGAAGGATATAATTGGATAAAGTTTGATATAGATAATGGATTTGTTTCTTATAAGGGCTGTCAAGAACCTTATAAGTTTAATTAACCACTTGTAACGACTAAGTTGTATATTGGTGACAATATGCACACGGCATACATCCAATTTGGATGAAGGTATAGTCTGAACTGTGCGCATAACAAAATGAAGGCACAGACACAAGAAGAAATTCTTGTGCGCCATTTTACGATGGTATTTAAGTAACATTTTAACCAGACAGCGGGAAAACGCATTAGCATTGTTTGAGAACTATGACAAAGCGTTGGAATTAACCGAGGCCGCATACGATTCTGCTGGTTCTGCTATGGAAAAGTATAATGTGTATCAGGATTCCATAGCCGCAAGTCAAGAGCGTATTACTGCGCTATTCCAAAAATTTGTTTCCAATCTTGACCTTTCTGATGTTATAAAAGACGTATTAGAGTTTGCAGAATTGTTAATGAAAATAGTATCGTCTGATGCATTGGAATGGGTTTTAAAGCTATCTCCCGCAATTCTTGCAGTTGCTTATGCTCTTAGACAGGTTAGCAAGGCGGCAAGTCCTCTTGCAAGACCTGGACTAATTAGCATATTTACATCTTCCACAGCTGCTACTATATTGGGTGTTGTGGCGGCGGCAACGGCGTTATACTGGATATTCAAAAAACTTTATAAGAGCACTGATGATTTACGTGATAGTGTTTCTGGTTTAGAGAATGAAATAGCGTCTGCTGAATCTGATGTGTCAAAATACAAAGACGAACTAAGCACTATCAATGAAAGAATTGTAGAACTAAATCGCCTAAAAAGTACAAAAGGGCTTTCTATAACAGAAGAGGACGAGTTAAGAAATCTCCAGCTTCAAAATGAAGCGTTAGAGCTCCAAATAATGCTGCTGGAACAAGAGATTGAACTTAAAAGAAAAAAACAAGAGCAGGATGCCATAGGTTTATTTAGATCACTCTCTCAATATAAAAACATACAAATGACTGGTTCTTTTACAGAAGTATCAGCCGATCAGGTATTGAAAGATTATGCTGATGAGATAAGAGAGCTTCAGGATCAAATTATAGACCCAAATACGTCAGCAGAAGATCAGGCAAAATTACAAAATAGACTTGATAGACTTCAAGAAAAGGCCCTAGAACTTGCGCAAGATTTATCAACTGTAAATTCTGTGCTTGGTGAAGCAGATGAATATGGCGCTGCGGCAGGGAATGCCCTTGAATATTACTATGGCGTTGTAAAATCTGTCGAAGAAAGAACCAACGAGATATTTTCAAAAGAAATATATCAAGAGGCAATAGACGAGCTGACAGAGCTTGCCGCTACTGGTGAACTCACAGCAGATACGCTTAACAACGACAAATATTCCGGACTTATGGACGAACTGTCCAAAGTTGGATTAAGCGTTGATGATGTAATCGCAAAGTTTACCCAAATGGCAGAAGAAGCTGGAATAGCGGCAAATGATATGAACCAAGTGTCATATTTTGATATGGTTAATCAGCTTCAAGACCAAATTGGCGTAGTCGGTGATGCATTAAAAGAATTAAATGAAACTGGCTACTTGACGCAAGAAGTTGTGAAGAGCCTTGAAGATGCCGGATATGAACTTGCAGACTCATTAACTTTGACAGAAAATGGATATGTGATAAATAGAGAAGCATTGTTGGCTCTGCTTGAAGCAAAACGGGCAGAATATCAAGCAACAATGAAAGAGTCTTTGCAGGCCGCCGCTGAACTTGTTGGCGCAAAGATTGATGAAAAAGATTCTTATGATGCGGTAACAAATTCAATTCTGGCAAAGATGGAAGCTCAGTTGGCAGAGGCAAGGGCTACTGCCATGCAGTATTCACACGCCCAGTGGGGTGCCTTCCGTGACAAAGACATGGAGACATTCTATTCCAATCAAACTAAATGGAAAGAGCAGGTTGAATATGTCAATCAGCTAAGAGAAGCGCATGAAGATTTAAAAACGTCCATTGCAAACATGGATGCCTATGATACTGCCGTTGACTATATTATCAATCAAAAGACCAAGGGTTCTTCAAAGAGCGGTGGAAGCAGTTCATCCTCTACGGAAGATGTTGAATCGGCATTTGAAAGAGAAATTAGAATTCTTGAGCATCGCCAGTTTCTTGCAGAACAGTGGGCGGGTGTTTACAAAGATAATGCTGATACTGAACTGCAATATCAGCAAAAGATCAATGAACAAATTGAAATCTATGGACAGTTGATGGCTCGTGTTCATGAAGAAGCAGATAATTACAGAAAGCAAGGATATGACGACGAATCAGAAACTATCCAAGACCTGCAAAGACAGTATTGGGAATATTATAACGCAAGAAAAGACCTGATTGATGATCTTGCCGATTATCAGAAAGAAAAGGAAGAAGAAGAACGTGAGGCCGTCGAAGATGCGCTTGATAAGTTAAAAGACGCAATCAATGACCTTATTGACGAGGCAGAAGATAGACTCGATAAACTTCTTGACTATTACGACTACCAAATCAAGAAACTGGAGTCTATGCGTGATCTTACGAAATCGTATTATGACTCCATCAATGAGGTAGCGGAACTGCAACATGAAATTGATGTTGATCTTGCAACCTCAAAGTCTAAATATGCTTATCTTGATGAAACACTTCGTAAGACACTGTTCAATGAAGATGATTACAACAAGCTATCATCAAAGCTACAAGGTATTGCCGCTGATTGTGACGCTCTATACTCCAATTATCTGTCACAACTATCATCTTTGACCGAAGATGAAATCTACAAGGCCGATATTATCACGGACGAATACGAACGCCAGTACAACTATAAACTGATGGAATATCGGGTTGCAAACGCAGAATTGAATTTGATTCGTGCGCAAGCAAATCTGCAAGAAGTATTGGCCAATCGAAATGTCCGTATGTACCAGAATGGTCAGTGGACGTGGGTGGCAGATCATGAAGCCGTTGCAGATGCAGAAGAACAGCTTGAAGAAGCAAAGTATAACTATCGTCAGGCGCAAATTGAGCTTCGTCAACAATCTGTTATTGACAACTATGACCAGATGATAGCAAGCCTTGAAATGCAAAAGGGTGCGCAAGAGGCAGAATTTGAAGCCCTTCGTGAACAGTGGGAAGAAATTGAAAAGCAACTTACCACAGAAGCGTCTGCCATGGACCAAATTCTTGAAGTTATCAATACAAACAACTTGCCGCAACTGTCTGAAATTATCAACAAGACTGGCGATTCTTTGTTGAGCCTTGTTAATAAATTGTCTGGCATGGTTGGTGGCGGAAGCATTGGTGGTTCTAAGGGTTCATCCGGTGGTGGAGGCGGTTATTCCTTCGGCGGTGGCGGCGGAGGAGGTGGGGGTGGTGACTCCCAGAGAGACTTCATGGAAGATGTGGGAAGCGACCCCGACAACTACAAAGATGGTTCTTCTGGATATATTCCCAGCTATAACCCATCTGTTGACTACTCACAGGTATATAATGACTTGAAAGAGCAGGGTGCCTCGCAGAAAGTTCTTGACAAGATTGAGGATTATCGTGACCAAAAGGTTGAAGATGTTTATGGTGGAAAAGACCCCAATCCAGATTGGAAAAAGAGCTATGATACTGGCGGAGTTCTGAACGGACTTGGTGGTATTAAGGCAACAGAAAAGGACGAAGTGGTATTTGAACCAGACATTGCTTCCAAATTGTTGAGCCCAACAAAATCGAGAGAGTTCTTAAATTCTGCGGAAGCTCTGACAAAAATCATGGATAATTCTTCTGGTCTCAGTCGAATCATGAGTACCCTGAGTGGAATTGTATCGCACAGCCAAACCTCCTATACCGACAGCCACAACATTGTTCTAAATGGCGACATTGTAAGTAAGATTTCCAACGAAGATTTCAATTCCATTTCTTCTGTTTTGAAGAGATATATTCCTGTTATGAAAGGGGTGTAATGCGTGGGACAATTTAGACCATCTAGTTTGATTCCGTCAACTTTAACATCAGATTATACAGTTGATGCGACAGTAGATAACATTTTTACTTGTAAGATCAACGGAACAAGCCCAACTACAAAGTACCGTTTGCATATCATGAAAAATGACTCTGCAAGTACCAATGTATATGATACTAACATTGTCACATTAGACACGCCCCTATATCCAGTAAATTTTGATGGCACAGAAAACCAGTTATCGGTGACTGTGCCATCAACTTCTGGCATGATAAATGGCGAAGAATACAAGTGGACAATTACATCTTATTGGTCTGATAATGATTTTTATGAGTCATTTGACAATGTATTCAAAGCATATGCAACGGCCACAGTAGCCATTGATTCATTTCCGTCACCGTTGACGCAGAAACAACACACATTTAAAGCAACGGTGACACAGGCTCAGGGCGTTGGTGTTGAAAGATTTGGCTGGATCATCAAAAATAAAACAACCGGCGAAGTTATGGTTGACACCATCACGTCTGGAAACGTCTACTCATCTGATGTAAAAGTTTCCTATGATGGATTCTTAAACGGTGAAGAGTATGAAATCATGGTTCACTGTTGGATGGCAAATGGAACATCAATCCAGACAGAATATCAGACAATTACTGTTTCTTATTCCGTAGAACCGTTTGAATCTGTTGTTACAGCAAAACAGACGGAAGATTCTGGTGTTTTGGTGCAATGGTCAAACATCTACTATGTTTTCGGCGTTCCGTCTAATGATGATTATTCCTATGAACTGGAATATCCGTTTAATCTTTATTACGATAATGTATATTTGAAACTTGCGGCTGGAAACAGTTTAACCTATCGTGAAATCACAGGACAGGCGATCAATTTACCAAGCACGATTACACATACGATCTGTTTCTACTGCGAAGAAGATAATGCAAGCATTTATAAGGCAAACGGACAAGATTCCACAGGTACGTCATATTATCTGGAACTGAGTCAATCTTCTGGACAAATCTGGCTGGATATTAACGGCACAAAGAAATCTATTTACACAATTCAAAATCAGGATAGGTTTATCACACTGTCTATTGACCCAAATCAAGTGAGAATTCAACATATGCAAAGCGACCTTAATGGTCTATATCCATCAGAGACGCTTTATCCGTCTGATATACTCTATCCGAGAGATCAGACATATAGCTTCAAAGAGGAAACCCTTGTATCTGTTGATATTATCACAAATGGAACATTCCAGACGTTTGTGTTAAGTGGCCCATCAAGGCTAAGATATTTCTGGATTCGTGTTGCTCCAATTCCAAGTGATATTTGGACAAATCTTCTGAATCCAAAGTATCTGCCAGAGTGGGACCCAGACACAAGAATTCTTGCAACATTCCAGAATACATTGTCTGCTGGTAATGCACAATCATCTTCTGAGGTTGTTGGATGGTTTGTATATCGTCAGGACGAAGATAACAGCACATTGCGGTTTATTAGAGAAAATGAACCAGAGAGAAACTACTTGATTGACTACACAGCAAGGAATATGGTATCGTCAGAGTATTATGTATTCCCGTCCTTTGAGACAGAAATTGGTATTCCAAACGTTTCACAACCATTTACACCAAAATGGTGGTCTTGGGATTTGATTGTGTGCAGCAAGTATGGAAACGATCAATACTATGTAGATGAAGTGCATAAATTTGATCTCGATGTATCTTCTGGACAGCTTACCAATAATACGCAAATGTCAGTTTTGCAGAACTTCACTCCGTATGCGAAGATACAGGCTAACACATCAAACTACTGGTCTGGACAATTAACTGCATTACTTGGAAACTGTGCAGTAACATATTCAGATACTGTTGCAAAGATGAACGCAATAAAAGCTCTTTCTAATGACGGGAAAGATAAGTTCCTAAAAGATAGAAAGGGTAACTTCTGGAAAGTAAGAATCAATTCTGCAATTCAGGAACAAATGACAGATGCTTATATCGAGCAGGCTGTCAATGTAACATTGATGTGGATGGAAGTAGGAAGCTCCGCCGCTAGTAGTGTTACCGAGTATTTAACAACAGAACTTGAATCTATTGAAGCGAAAGGATGATGGACATGGATATTGTTGTTGGTTTGCAAGTTACCGGACAGTGGGTAAAGTCTGATGGAATAACATTTGTATCTTCAAGCTGTAATATATATTCATGTTCTTTCGACTTTTCAGAAGATTGGCAAGAATATACAAAGACTGCGGTGTTCCGTCTTAATGACGGAACATCCATTGAAACTCCAATATCAAACAATACCTGCAAGATTCCATGGGAAGCCTTAGATAGCCCAGGTGTTTTGAGAATTGGTGTTTATGGATTATCTGGACAACAACCTGATTTAAAACGATATCCAACTGTTTGGTCAAGAGAGATCAGGGTTGTAGAGGGCGTTCCAGACGGGGATGATGAGCAACCTCCGTCGTTTACGAGCAGTTTGTTGAGGATGTAAAGGATTCAGCAGATAAAGCACAATTAGCCGCAGAAGAAGCCAAAGAAGCAGCCGAGAAATTTAAGCAGTACGATGTTGGACATGGACTAAAACTCGAAGATGATGGACAAACTCTTGCTGTTGATGCTGTTAATGATTTTGATGGAGATAATACGCTCCCGATAACAGCGGCCGCTGTTCAGGCTTCTATCGGAAACATTGAAATTGTGCTAAGTAAAATTTAATTGGGGGGGGGGGCTAACGTTATGAGCGTTGCAACACAAATTGAAAGAATTCAAACTGACAGAGATACTATACGTGCAAAAGCAGTAAATTTGGGAATTGCGCAGGATAATGCAAATCTTGATGAGCTTGCTACTGCGATTAGCGGAATTGCGAATAATGGAGCCGTGTCTGCGGAAGTAAAAGAAGGCGAAACTTATACAATTCCAAAGGGCTACCATAACGGTTCTGGTACTGTTAGCGGTGTTGCTGGTGGCGGAAACTATAAATTGCAATCTAAGACTATTCAACCCACAAAGCAACAGCAAAACATTACACCCGATAGTGGATATTATGGTCTGTCAGACGTAACCATCGAAGCAATCCCTGTTTCATATCAGGATGTTTCCTCTGTTACCGCTACTGCGCCCGATGTTCTGACGGGTAAGACTATTGTTAGTTCTACAGGAGTTGTTACGGCCGGTACAATGAAGAATAATGGTGTGGTGTCAAAAAAACTGGACACTACAACCACTTCTTATACCATTCCTGTTGGCTATCATAATGGTTCTGGCTCTGTTTCTATTGATACAGAAGAGAAGAGCGTAACTCCAACTACATCTGTGCAGGAGATTGGACCTACTGCTGGCAAGGTCTTGTCCAAGGTAACGATTGGGGCAATTCCTGCACAGTTTGCCAACACAAGTGATGCAACCGTTGTTGCTGAAAATTTGCTTGATGGTGTAATTGCATATGGTTGTGTTGAGGAGGGCGACGAAGAGAAGGTCAAGAGGGCTGTCAAAGTTGAGGGTACGATGCCCAATAACGGTAGCGTTAAGCAGACGCTGAATACTACCACAACCTCTTATACGATTCCTAAGGGATATCACGATGGCACTGGTGCAGTTTCTATTACAACCGAGACTAAGACAGCTACGCCAACTAAATCTTCGCAGAGTATCACTCCTACAACTGGAAAAGTCCTGTCTAGTGTAACTGTTGCGGCCATTCCAGATGTTTATCAAGATGTGTCAGCCGTCACTGTTACCGCAGATAAAATGTTGGTTGGAAGCGTTGCTGTTGGAGCGGATGGTTCAACCATTAAAGGTTCAATGGCAAACAATGGGGCTATGAATAAGGAAATTGATGGTCTTACAACTTCTTCTGTTGCAATCCCCGCAGGTTATACTACTGGCGGAACTGTGTCTTTGACAAGTGATATCGAGGATGCATTAGCCGCCATCTAAGGAGGTCGGCTATTTTGTCTATTCAAACAGAAATAAATCGTATTAACGAATCAAAGGTTGATATTGCTCAGGCCGCTATAAACTTTGGTCTTGATGTGCCGGATGGTTCAAAAATAAATGATTATGCGGAAGCTATTTTGGCATATTCGCAGAAAAGCAACAAATATATTCACTCGTTTAGTGGTGCAACAACTGTGTCTATCCCAGCGTCAAATCACGGTCGAGTGCCACCAGTAATTGATGTTTATATACTGGTTGGGTCAACATATGTAAAAACAGTCGGTTATCCGACAGATGGTTACAAGGTGGCTGTCGATTCTTCCGGAAATATAACAATTACATTTAACGCCAAAACAAGTGGAAAGGTTATTATAATGTAAGGTGGTGAGCATATATGCCGAGTAGATATGACGAATATTTACAATTATTGAAAACTAATTTTACCCCAGCAATACGATTAGAGTGGTTGAATCCAGATGGAACGGCATATGGAGAGCTTACCAATCAATACGTTGATATGTCTGGAACCTTAACGATTGGAATGGAAAATGGTACAAGACGTACTGCAACAATTACGTTGGAAAATACAGATGGGGAGCTGGCTATTGAGGCCAGCTCCATCTGGTATGGAAAAATGGTAAAGTTGTGGATGGGGCTATACCTTTCTGACGGAACACCGTACTATCTTCCACAGGGCGTATTTTATGTAACTGGCGTACAAGAGGTCAATTCTCCTGGACAAAGGACATTAGACTTGACATTGGTTGATAAATGGTGTATGCTAGATGGTACAATGTGGGGAAACTTGGAAGGCATTTATTTGTGTCCAGTCGGGTCTAACATTTATGAAGCAATCGAAGCACTTCTAAAAACGTCAAGATTTACAGGACAAGACGTTGTAACAAACAATGAACCGCTTGTAAATGCCGTTGATTGTATAAAGCCGATGTTTTCCTCATATTATGTTGATAAGACATATACAGACTCAACGCAAGACCCACCAGTTACCTATAAGTCCATTGAAACACCGTATGAAATTCGAGAGGAATATGGAAAGACATATGCAGATATTCTTCTTGAATTTGCAACTATGCTTGGTGCTTATATCTATTATGATGTAGATGGTCGTCTAACGATTGAGCCAACACAAGACGATATTTCCGATATGTCAAAGCCAACGCTATGGACATTTACACCAGACGAACAGGAGTTTATGTCTGAAACGTCTATGCACGATTTCACGACATTTTACAACGATATTATTGTCATTGGATATATTACGGATGGGTTGCAGGCAAAAGGAAGAGCGCAGAATGTGAATCCTTCTTCGCCAACGTCAATTCCTGTTATTGGAATTAAAACTTATCCACCCTATCAAGGTACCGCCTACTACACCGATCAACAGTGTGAAGAGCTGGCAAGTTATTATCTCAAAAGACAGACAATTAAACAGAGAAGTGTTACTATTACTTCATCGCCTATGTATCATTTGAGAGAAAACAGGTTGGTTCAGTGTATCAGACCATATACGAGAGTAGAAGAACCGCTTTTGGTAAGTGGTATCAGTCTGCCAATCGGAACCAATGGTACAATGTCTATTACGGCAACATCTGTAAATGAATTCAACTTTGATTCTTCAATCAGAGAGACGTTTAATGTAACGGCAAATGAAACAATCCTCAAAGAGTGGGCATTTGACATTGATAAACCGTTTATTGATACTACTGGTGATACGGTGACTGTTTATTGTAGAAATGAAGATTGGGAATCTGGCGCAAAGACCTTGACATTTACTTCAACTAATGCTACAATAACAGCAGTAGGCGGAAGTACATCGGTTTCTCCGTCTATGACACCTGCTGGGCATACTGGATATTTCCAAGTTCAGCTTACAAACATTACTGGGCCAGTTGTTATGACAGTGACTAATATATAAAGGAGTGGTAAAGTGAAAGATCAGGGAGCTATGGAATTTATCAATCAGGTAAAAGACATGGCAAAAGAGGAGATGAAACAAAGTTCTACCGGATATATTAAAGTTGTTCCTGCTAGAGTTGTTGGAATAAGCGGAGACAATGCAGTAGTTCGGCTCTCATATGCACCAGCAGATGGTAGTGCAGATTTTACCATTCCAATTATCACAAGGCAGACGATCTCTGTGAACGATGCAGTAAATGTGGCATATTGGGGAAATCTATCAACTGGTATTGTATTATCGAAGGGGTGAAATTATGTATAGAATTATTAAGCCAAAGAAGTTTCAGCTTTATGTAACATCTAAAAATAATAAGATGCGTGCAAGTCAAGTTCGTGCAGAAACTGGCGCAGACATTGTTATCAATGCCTCTTTGTTTGATTCTGACAAGTGGACTGCTCTTTGTGATGTGAAGGTAGATGGAAAAATTCTTTCTAATGACAAATACAATTATTGGGGCTATGGTTGGAATGCGAACGACAATCGTATGCACATGGTAAACGACATTAACATGTATGCCAACTATGTAACATGTGCTGCCCTTATCAAAGACGGTCAAAATGTAAAGATTACTGCTGATGCCGCAGTCCGCAGAGCCGCAGGAAGAACTGCGATTGGCTTCCGTGAAGATGGCATGATGGTTGTGTTTTGCACCAAAGAGGGTGAAAACAACATGTCTCTGGAAACCCTGAGATCAAAGTTCTATGATTTTGGATGCGTAGATGCTCTTGCTCTTGATGGTGGCGGAAGTTCTCAGCTCAGTCAAGAGGGAAGCGAGTACGTATATTCTTCTCGCTATTGCCACAACTATATTTGCATCTGGATTGATAAAGAGGAAACGAATCCTGGAAACACTGAGACCCCTAATGAATCCAACGAGAACCCATATAGAGAGCCAACCAGAAATCTCAGCAACGGATGCTCTGGTGAAGATGTGAAGTGGTTGCAGTATGAACTAAATAGAAAAATCAAACAGGCTGTGGATGGTATATTTGGGACAAATACCAAAGAAGCTGTAAAGCTGTTTCAACGCCTGAATGGTTTGTCTGTTGATGGGATTGCTGGACTCAATACGATTTCTTTGTTGAAATGAGGTGTTTGTATGACTGATAAGGAAAAGATTGCGAAAGTAATGGAACTGGCGTTCTCCTATGTTGGAACGAAAGAGGAACCGCCTAATAGTAATAATGTGTGCTTCAACACACGGTATTATGGCAGAGAGGTTTCTGGTAGTAACTACCCGTGGTGTATGGCTTTCCTGTGGAGTCTGTTTGATGAAGCGGGTTTGTCAAAGGAGTTTGGAAAGAAAACTGCCTCTTGCACTACGTTTAGAGATTCTAATAAAGACAAGATTATCACCAAAGGCTTTAAGCGTGGCGATATTATTCTGTATAATTTCAACAGCAAGAGTATTGACCCGTTTACGTCTACTTGCTATCACTGTGGCATCTGTGTGTCTACTACCTCTACCACGATTACGACCATCGAGGGCAACACCTCCGTGGAATCCAATGACAATGGCGGTAGTGTCATGAAGCGTGTTCGTATGCGTGATTGGGTTGTATGCGGAGTTCGTTTGATTGGAGAGATGAATCCTGTGAAGTATCAGAGTGCAACGCTTCCTATTTTGAAGAACGGTCATACTATGCAGGCTGTTAAGGCTTTGCAGGGTGCTTTGAACGCTATTGGCTATGAATGTGGAGATTGTGATGGTATCTATGGCACAAAAACCGAGGCCGCTGTAAGAAAGCTCCAAGGTGACACCGGAATCTATATTGATGGCGAGTGTGGTAAGGACACCTATGGCAAAATCTTTAAAGATTGCTAAAACACTGTTTGACCACTTGACAAAGGGTTAAAAATGTGGTATACTCCTAATAGTAGGAGGTCGATATGTATATTATAAGCATTTATGACGGCTACCCAGATGGGGATAGATACTCCTCTGCTCCTAAGATCACAAAGAAAGATGCTGTTCAGTATGTAGTAGATGTAATGCAGACAAAGTACCGTTCTACGGACAATGTTGATAAGCGCATTGAAATCAGAAATTTGATAGAACATGTTGGCAACGGAGATATGTCTATGATTTCTGACAAAGAACATACGATTGCATATGATATTGTGACAAGAGATGAATGGGAAGTCAACAAGAAAAGAGAAATTGACAAAACAAAGCAAGAAATTGAACGTCTGCAAAAGTTTATTGCAGAGAAAAAGTCTGAATTGGCTCGACTTGAAACGGTGGGGTATCTGTAATGGATGCCCCATTTTTAGCCAAAATTAAAAGTTTACAAAACGTTCATATTTACGCCTTGACAACGGCGTTTGAATGTTGTAAAATAAGAAAACGGAGGATAAAAAGATGAAAGTAACACTATATGGTAAAAATGGATGTCCCCGCTGTTTCTATTGCGAAACCAAGATGAAACAAATGGGTGATATTGAACTTGAAGTAATTCAAGATGAAGAGGCGGCAATTAAGCTCGTTGAAGAAAATAATCTACTGGGCGAATTTCCTATCCTGATTACAGATGATGGGATTTTTCAATCATCCGATGCAGTAGATTGGGTGAAAAATAGGTAAGGGGAAGATTGGATTGAAGAGTAGCAAAACCATTGTTGAAGAATATTTAAAAAAAAATGATTGGCGTGTAAAGGAAAACTCAAATTCGCCATTTAGTTTTGGCGCACTTAACAAATATATTACATCAGAAGTAAGTAAGGATTATTGGCTTCATAATGTCTATACGCCTGAAATCGCAGAAGCATATGTTGATGGACATATCCACATCCATGATCTTGGGTGCCTTTCCCTTTATTGTTGCGGGTACTCTCTGAAAACTATTCTCATGAAGGGTGTTCGTGGTATTCCCAATATTCCATCTTCTGCTCCCGCAAAGCACTTTGATTCTGTTCTTAACCAGATTGCAAATCTGACTACAATCTTCCAGAATGAAATTGCTGGTGCAGTTGCATTTAACAGTTTTGATACGCTTCTTGCGCCTTTTATTCGTGTTGATAGTCTGTCTTACAAGGAAGTTTTGCAATCTATGCAGAACTATGTGTTTAGTATCAACTCTAACTCCAGGGCTGGTGCCGAGCCTGCGTTTTCAAACCTGACCTTCGACCTTACTCCGCCCAAGGATATGAAGGATGATCCGGCTATCGTTGGCGGAGAATTTATGGATTTCACTTACGGTGATTGCCAGAAAGAAATGGATATGCTAAATAGAGCGTTTTTTGAGGTCATGCTGAATGGTGATAGCCAAGGGAAACTGTTCGCATATCCCATTCCTACATACAATATCCATGGAAAGTTTGATTGGGACAACCCAAACAACGAGATGTTGTGGGAAATGGCTGGAAAGTATGGAATACCCTATTTTGCAAACTTTATCAATTCTGAACTTGACATTGGCGATGTTCGGAGTATGTGTCCTCTTGACGGTGACGAAGAGATTCTTTACTATAACAAGAAAAATGGTAAATTTCATAAATCAACCATTAAGGCGTTATATGATAGAATAAGGGATAGCCATGATTACTATATTCTTTCTGATGGAAAGCTCCGGCAATTTAGGGTAAATCGGTTTGATGAAGTACCTAATTTTGAAATCGAGACTGTAAATGGTATGTCTATTAAGACAACTGGAAATCACCTGAACAAGGTTTATAATAGGGCAGAACCTGTTCAGACAAAGCATCTTACTACGGATGATTATCTGCCTGTGTCTAAGCGTGTCTTTGAAGGTGAAGATATGCTTACATACGAGCAAGGATTTATCGTTGGTGCATTTCTTGGTGATGGTAGCTATACCAATAACGGCGTTGTGTTCTCTTTGAATAGAGACTCAAAAGCTGGGACTTTAAAGTTTATTGAGGAATATACCAAGAAACACTTTGGTGCTTCTATTAAAGAAATGGATTGTGTTTCTGGCATTAGTGGCAAGACAAGCTGTGTAAATGTTTACTGTAATTCTGCTTTTCTACGCTCTTTCATTTCTGAATATGTTTATGGCGGAAACGCTCTAAATAAGGGTATCAATGCAAAAGCATATAATAGGTCTGTTCAGTTCAGAAAAGGTATTATTGATGGCCTTTATGCAACTGATGGCGGCAATAGCCTTCGTATTTATACTTCTTCCGTTTCTTTGCGAAATGATATTGTAACACTTCTTAGTACGATTGGTATTCCTGCTACTATTTCTGTTGATGTAAGAGAGGGTAGACTTGGAACAAATCCCTGTTACACTGTTAAGTGGTACGAAGATACCAGAAGTTGTTATGGCGATGTGTTCATTCAGGATGAAGATTATATGTGGTTCCGCATTAAGTCTGTAAAGGAGATTCCTACGCAAAAGACAACTTCTTATTGTGTTGAAATTATGGAGGATTGCGAGCCCGTCTTTACGCTTCCAAATGGTATTGTAACACACAACTGCCGCCTCCGGCTTGACCTTTCAGAACTTAGGCGCAAGAATGGTGGCCTGTTTGGTTCTGGTGATAGCACAGGTTCCATTGGTGTTGTAACTATTAACCTTCCCCGTATTGCCTATGAGACTAAGGGTGACAGAGATAAATTCTTCATTGAACTTGATAAATACTTAGATATCGCACGTGACAGCCTTCAAATTAAGCGTCAATGGTTGCAAGAAAACATTCTTGATACTGGCGCAATCCCCGCATATAAGGAATATGTTGGAACGTTTGAGAGTCATTTCAATACATGCGGAATACTGGGCGAAAATGAGATGTGTATAAACTTTATGGGCAAAGATATTACTACGCCAGAGGGAAAAGAATTTGCCATTGAGGTTGGCGAGCATATTCGTAATCGTCTTGTAGATTATCAAAATCAAACTGGTATATTGTTTAACTTTGAAGCAACACCAGCAGAGTCCACTTGTTATCGTCTTGCTCTGAAGGATAAGAGCATCTATCCAGATATTTATACGCAAGGCAATGGAGATGATGTATATTACACAAATAGTTGCCATATTCCAGTTAATTTGATTAAGGATATTAACTCCACATTTGCACATCAGGATGATTTGCAAGTTCAATTTACTGGCGGCACTGTCATTCATTGCTGGTTAATTGGCTCGATTCCTGGAGAACATGCAAAGACCATTGTTCGTGAAATGTTCAGCCGTTATCGTGTTCCATATATGAGTCTTTCTCCGATCTCACGGTATTGCGATGAACATGGATATATTTCAGAAAATGTTGATTATTGCCCAAAATGTGGGAAAAGATTGAAGAAATACCAGAGAATTACCGGATATTTGCGCTGTGTTGATAATTTCAATAAGGGAAAAGCCTCAGAGTTCAAGGATAGAGTGCAGTTGAATGGATAAATGAAAGTAAAAGGGATAGAGACAGAAAGGTTTCAAGATTATAAAAAGCCCTGTCTGTTTATAGCAACATGCCAATGTACATGGAAGTGTTGTATAGATGGCGGTTTTGACAACAATGTTTGTCAAAATTCCGATTTAGCAAAAATGCAAAATAAAGAGATCGGCATTGAAACAATATATGATTATTATATTTCTAATCCGATAACAAAGTCAGTTGTCCTTGGTGGATTAGAGCCAATTCTTCAATTTGATGAAGTTCTTGACCTTATTAAATATTTTCGCACACATGGGTGTGAGGATGATTTTGTAATATATACCGGCTATAAGAAAAACGAGATATATTATGAAATTGACCAGCTTAAACAATTCAAAAACATCATTGTCAAGTTTGGTCGTTATGTTCCAGGCCAAGAAAAACATTTTGATCCTGTTCTTGGTGTAGAACTTGCGTCTAATAACCAATATGCAGAAAGGATTTCTTAACATGATTGAACAATATATATCCGAACTGCAAAAGTTTGGTGAAAATGCGCCACATATAGAAGATATTCGGAAAGATCATCCATATCTTCTTGGCTATTTGAAAGTACAAGACAAGATGGATTTTACAGACGATATTGGGTTGATTGAACTGGTTGGAAAACAACTGGTTCAAGACCCACATTGTCCGTGTTCTATTATCAAATCAGAGAAATCCGTCTGCCCCTGTCTTGCTTGTAGAACTGTACAGCATTGTCACTGTGGAATGTTTGTGAAGAAAGTTCCAGTTGTTGGTGAATTGCAGTACGCCTAAACAGTAAATTTTCAAAAACGGTGTTTAGGGGTATTGACAAGACACAGAATATATGCTATAATATAATCAGATCAAGCGAAAGGAGTTCAATAAGTTGAAATTTGAAAAGGTTTCACAGAAGCAATACGAAGCTGATGCAAAAAATCTTGGTCATGACGGAGATTATTGGGCAGAATACGATAATCTGAAAACCCCAGAGAGAGGAACAAGACACAGCGCATGTTATGATTTCTATGCGCCATATGGAATCAAACTGAATCCTGGCGAAGAGGTCAAGTTTCCCTCTGGTATTCGTGCGGCTGATATGCCAATCGACTCCGTTCTTCTGATTTTTCCACGCAGTAGCACTGGAATTAAGAAGAATCTGATGCTGAATAATACGGTAGGTGTCATTGACTCCGACTACCAGTATGCAGAGAATGAAGGGCATATTATGTTTGCTGTGCGAAACTATGGAGATCATGTTCAAGAAATTGCGGCAGGAGAAAGATTTGCGCAGGGTGTATTTGTCAAGTATCTGATTACAGATGATGATAATGCGACTGCAAAAAGAAGTGGTGGAATTGGTTCTACCGGAAAGTAAAAAAGGAGAATGTTTATATGAATGACGTGGATAAGGTAACAAATAAGGTAAAGAATAGAATGATTGACATGGAACTGACCTATAAGTGTCAAGACTGTGGCAAGGAAGAAAAGATTTACCTGAAAGAAATTTTCAAGATTGACGACATGGGATTACGTATCAGTCGTCGTTGCAAGGAATGTAGAGAAAAGAAAAAGGGAAATTTTGAAAAGAAGGACTAATTATGGCAGACGAAAAGAACTATTTTAAAGAACTACTCGACATTGATGTAAGCCCATATATAGAAAAGAAAAATGGTCTTGACTATATTTCATGGGCAAGATCATGGAGCGAGGTTAAAAAGCGTTATCCAGACTCAACTTATACGATTTATGAAAACAAAGATGGTCTGAACTATTTCACAGATGGTAAAACTTGTTGGGTAAAGACCGGCGCAACTGTCAATGGAATTGAACATATTGAATATCTTCCAGTTATGGACTATCGCAACAAGAGTATTCCTGTAAATACAGTAACTTCTTTCGATATTAACAAAGCGATTCAGCGTTCTCTGACAAAAGCACTTGCACGTCATGGTCTCGGAATTTCTTTGTATTATTCCGATATTGCTGTTGATGATGCGCCAGAAGAGGAAAAGTGTGAGTCTTGTGGAAAGCCGATTGTGTCAGAACATGGAATTCCTGTTGAAAAGCTGATTGCAGGGTCTGTAAAAACCTATGGCAAGAAGCTGTGCTATCAGTGTGCTATGAAAGCCAAATCAGATATGAAGAAAGACGGTGAAAAAGAATGATTTTTGCAACATCAAATAGTTTTTGTAAGATTTGGAAGATTGAACAGAGGGACAAGGATTGTCTTGTTCAGTTTTCTACCTCTCGAAAGGATCGCCGTACTGAGGAATATCTGAACTCTAATTGGAACTTTGTTGTATTTGTCAGCAAGGCAAATGATAAAGTTCGCAATATGGAAAAGGGCGACAGGATTACGAACCTTAGCTTTGGTCTTTCTTGGGAGCCATATGAAAAAGATGGCGAAAAGATTTATGCAAAGTCGCCACGAATGGTTGTGTTTGACTTTGATAAGGTAGATGCGCCGAAGAAGTTGGACAACGAAGCTCTGGAAGATTTTGGTCTCTCAGAGGATGAACTGCCTTTCTAAGAACCTCTAAAGGGGAACATATTACGTGTTCCCCTTTTTTAGCCAACTAAAGAGGAGGTGAAAGATTGGCAAAGCTGGAAGATTTGGCAGATGTAAGAAGTGAATCTGGAATCGTCGCAACCTTAATCTGTATGCCAGAGATGTTGAATTTCAGTGAAACACTGACAGGAAAAGAGTTTACAGATGTTTTAAATGGTGTCTTATATGATACCATCAAAGATTTGTACGAAAATGATGTTGTGCAGATAGACGCTTTTAATATTGTTGCGTCTATTGGTGCAAATGAAAGTAGGAAGAAAAAGCTGGGCGGTGAGCCGTCCATAGAAATCATATCAGAAATTGTAGAAAATGCAAAATACATTGCACGTGGAACGTCAGAAGAATACATACTTCTGGTGTCTAATGTGATGGGCTTGGCCTATCGTCGTGCTTTATATAAAGATTTAAACTCTGCACAAGCAAAAGTATTAAAAACGACAGATATTACACAGCTTCAAAAAGATGTGTATGATTGTATAGATAGAGATACAGATAAATATATTGTTGGTGGTGAAGTTCCAAGTCTTGGGTCACAGATTGATAAGATTTGGGATGAAATTGAAGAAAAGCAAGCGGCGGGTGGCGGATATAAGGTAAAGTGTGTTCCAGAGCTGAACTCTTACTTTACCATAGAGAAACAGGAACTTGTCTTGTTTATGGGAAGAATGAAACAGGGAAAGTCTATGTTTTCTATGAATGTTGCCATGGATGTGATAGAACAGGGCGGAAAGGTTTTGTATTTAGACACAGAGCTTTCTGATACCCTGTTCACAAGACGCTTATTGTCCTATCTGTCTGGTGTGGAGGCAGATGTTATCAAATGTGGTAAATATGAGGGAAATGACAGGGAACTTGTTGAAACCGCAAAAGATGCTTTGAGAAAGTTGCCTCTGTATCATTTATATATTCCAAGCTATACGTCGGATTCTTTGTATGGAACCATTAAGACCATGCAAAAGAAGTGTGGCATAGATACTGTTGTATTTGACTATATTAAACCATCAGAGGGTCATAGCGATGCATATTCAACCTATGCTTCTTTGGGAGACTTAACAAACCTCCTGAAGAATAAGGTTGCAGGCGATATGAAACTCCATGTGATTGCAGTTTGTCAAGCGTCAAGATCAGGTCAAGTTGCGGACTCAATCCGAATTGCACAATATTGTAGCTGTTTGATGTACCTAGAAAGAAAGACGCTGGATGAAATTCGTTCAGATGGTTTTGATTGTGGAAATTATAAATTCAGGGTTATGTTGAATCGCCTTGGTGCGCAGATGGATGAAACTGAATATATTTCTGCAAAGTTTCTTGGTCAAATATGCAAATTTATGCCAAGTAAACAAAAGAACAATGATGAAATTTTCGATTAAGGAGAACAATTATGGATTTTTCTCAGGAAGTTGCAAAGGTTTATAATAGGATTACAGACGGTGCGTTTTCTGATATGGAAACGCCAGCAGAGGATATTCTGGACGAATTTGAATTCTGTTATGGCCGTCTTGCAAAAGATGCGGCTGATTTGGAAGATAAGCTGGATGAACTGTTTAAGGATTGTCAGACAGTAGACGATTGTAAAGAGGCACTTGGCGATTATTTCGGTTGGGACACATATTGATGTAAATTGAAAGGACGGTGTTCTTTCGTGGATTATACGGATATGAAGAAAGCTATCAATATCGTTGAATATATTGGACGATATACAGAGCTGAAACAAATTCCTGGCGGGGAGTTTGTTGGATTATGTCCGTTACACCATGAGAAAACACCGTCCTTTTTTATCAACGAAGAAAAACAGCAGTTCTGCTGTATGGGATGTAATGTTGGCGGGGATATTCTGACATTCATACAGGCATATTATCATGTTCCATTTGAAGAAGCGGTTGAAATTCTTTCTTATGAAACAGGAAAATCACCAAATGTGTCAAAGCACATATTAGAGGAGATTAAAAAATTCAAAAAGAAGGATGAACCGTTTGTGCAAAGAATTTATCTGATGGACGACTGTATGAATGAATATCCAGAATCCCACCACATCAATGAATGGATGGCAGAGGGTATCTCAGAGGAAGTGCTAACAAGATATAATGTCCGATACAACAAAGAGAAAACAAAAATCATGTTTCCAATATGGGATATTTATGGAAAGATTGTTGCAATTAAGTATAGAAATCTTGTTGATCTCCCAAAGTATAAACACGTCAACAAAGTTGGTGTCAAAGACTATTTATACAATATGAACTTTGCAATCAACAGCATTATAGAAGAAGATGAATGTATCATCTTTGAAAGCGAAAAGTCTGTGTTAAAGGCGGAAACGTGGAATATACATAACACGGTTGCTGTTGGAAGTCATGGACTCAAAGACGAGATACCCTCTCTTATCAAATTACAATTTACTAATCTTGTTTTGGCATACGATGAAGATATTAAGCCAAAAGAGATCAGAAAACAAGTTGAAAGGCTGAAACACTATAAAAATATCTATGTTATACCTATGGACAATTTTTCTGCCAAGGAAGCACCGGTAGATCAGGGATTTACGGCTTGGCGTGAGGCATATGAAAATAAGAAAAGGGTGATATATTGATTCTGACAAATCATTTGAATTTGCCAGAACAAATTGTGAACGCCGTTAAAAAAGATGATTATAATAACAATGGTACTTATTCAGCAACCACGCTGTTGAAAGACCCAAAAGAGATTATACTATTTAATAGACACAAGGATGAAATTACAGAAGATGTTTCAGAACATGTATATTCACTGTTGGGAACATCTGTACACTATATATTGGAAAAGGCAGAAGAAGGAGAAAACCAGTTTAAAGAAGAAAGACTATATTATAAGTTTGGCAACGACACAATTTCTGGAAAATTTGACTTCTATGACATGGAAGAGGAAATGCTTGGTGACTATAAGGTAACAACCGTCTACAAGTATCTGTTAGGTGACAATGAACATTATAGATTCCAATTATTAACGTATGCGTACCTGTTGCGCAAGAACGGTTTTCCATGTAAAGGTGGAAGAATCTATCAAATCTTTCGTGATTGGCAGAGAAGCAAAGCAAAATTCGATAAGTCATATCCACAAAAGCCGGTAAATGTCATTACTTTTCGGTTTTATGACAAGGATTTTGCATATATAGAGAATGAAATTCAACAACGCCTTGCAAATATACACAAATATGAAGATTTTGCAGATGACGAAATCCCTATTTGTAGCAAAGAAAACAGATGGGCAACTGATGATAAATTTGCTGTTATGAAAAAGGGCAGAAAGTCCGCTATGCGTGTTCTCAACAGTAAAGAAGAGGCGGAAGAGTGGATGAAAAACAATGGTGGCGAGTTTATTCAAGAGCGACCGGCAGAAAGTAGAAAATGTGTAGATTATTGTAGTTGTTGTGAATTTTGCAACTTTTGGAGAGAGAATTATGGACAAGGATAGTTTTTGGTTTTACAATGCAGTCATTCGGTCTGTTGCAAAGCAAGCTAACATACCAATAGCAGAAGCGGCACAGATGGTCAAGAGAAGTTTTCTAAAGAGAATGATATTTAAGAGTCCGTCGATTGTCAAAGAACCAGTAGATAGATGGGCTGCTGAAATCATCTATTTAAAATCGGAAAAAATTCTGTAAATTTTTCTTGACAAAACAATAACCCGTATGCTATACTAGAAACATG